>Ga0208519_100031_pt1 | contig 211841 bp, 193 predicted proteins | sample LakWasM130_HOW14_2_FD_183940 | JGI IMG/M metagenome (GOLD analysis project Ga0208519, IMG submission 183940) | Freshwater sediment methanotrophic microbial communities from Lake Washington under simulated oxygen tension - Sediment Metagenome... | ecosystem: Environmental > Aquatic > Freshwater...
TTTGCCCCCACGCATAGCGTGGGGGTCGCAGACTGTGGGTCGCCTTTCTTTTGGGTACGTTTCTTTGGCGAAGCAAAGAAAAGTACCTCGCCCGCCGGGGCGAGACCCGGCCTCCGCCCTCAGCAAAAGCACACAGCAAACTACAAAAACAAGAGCTACCAGAGCTTTAAAAATAAGCGCTACAACCCAGCTTGATCCAAAAAATCAAACCACCCCTTCCCTCTCATCCGCCGCAAATTCCCGCAACCCCCGCAGCCGCTCATAAATCGGCGCAAAGTCCCCCGCCGTCATGTCGAACAACTGCTCGAAGCTGTCGATCACAAAGTACGTCTGCTGGTAGGTGTCAATCTTGTAGCGCGTGCGCATCGTGCGCTCCAGTTGCAGGGGCAGGCGCTGCGGTTCGGGGCTTTGCACGGAGTAGGGCAGCTCGCCCGATGAACTGAGGATGCCGGCCCCATACGCCCGCAGACCGCCCGCCTCGCGGATCAGGCCGAACTCGATCGTGTACCAGTACAGGCGGCTGAGCATCTCGCAGGCGCCCAGCTGCTGCGCCTTCAGGCCGCCCTGGCCGTAGCGCTGCACGTAGTCGGCAAACACCGGGTTGAACAGCAGCGGCACATGGCCGAACAGGTCGTGAAAGATGTCGGGCTCGACGATGTAGTCGAACTCGGCCGGCGTGCGGATCCAGTCCGTCACCGGGAACTTGCGGTGCGCCAGCAGGGTGAAGAACGGCACCTCGGGAATCAGCCCTGGCACGGCCACGATCTCCCAGCGCGTGGCGCGGTACAGGCGCTCGTTGATTTCCTCGAAGCGCGGGATATGGTCCTTGATGCCCAGCGAGGGCAGGGCCGCTACGAAGGCCTCGCTGGCCAGGCCGGGCAGCAGGGCCGACTGGCGCTCGTACAGGCGCCGGTAGGTGTCGTGGTCGGCGGCGGTATAGGCCGCGAAGTTCTGCGGGCAGGTGTAGTCGGCGGCGGCGCGCGTGTAGTCGCCGCGCGGTGGGCGCGCGCTGGCGCCATAGACGACGGGTTCGGTGGCCATGGCCGGCTCCCGTTCAGTCTTTCCTGCCTTCGAGCACGCCGCGCCGGATCTGGTCGAGCTCGATGCTTTCGAACAGCGCCTTGAAGTTGCCGTTGCCAAAGCCATCGTCGCCCTTGCGCTGGATGAACTCAAAGAAGATCGGGCCCAGCTGGTTCTCGCTGAAGATCTGCAGCAGCAGCTTGCCGGCCACGCCATCGATGAGGATCTTGCGCTGGTGCAGTGCTTCCACCGGCTCGCCGTGGCCGGGGATGCGCTTTTCGACCAGCTCGTAGTAGGTGTCGGGCGTATCGAGCAGGCGCACGCCGCTGGCGCGCAACGCATCGACCGTGTCGTAGAGGTTGTCCGAGCCCATGGCGATGTGCTGGATACCCTCGCCCTTGTACATGTCCAGGTATTCCTGGATCTGGCCGGCCTTCTCCTTGCCCTCTTCGTTGATCGGGATGCGGATCTTGCCGCAGGGGCTGGTCATGGCCCGGCTCTTGACGCCAGTGACCTGGCCCTCGATGTCGAAGTATTTGATCTCGCGGAAGTTGAACACGCGCTCGTAGAAATCGGCCCATTCGTTCATGCGGCCGCGGTGCACGTTGTGCGTGAGGTGGTCGATGTAGGTCAGGCCATGGCCCCTGGGGTTCAGGGCCTCGTCGGCCGACACGCCGGGCAGGGGCTCGAAGTCCACGTCAAAGAAACCGATGTTGCCGATGTCGCCGGGCTGGGCGCCGTTCTTGCCGCGCCAGCGGTCCACCAGGTAGATCAGGCTGTCGCCCACGCCCTTGATGGCGGGGATGTTCAGCTCGCCCGGGCCGGCCACGCCCGCGTAGCCCCAGGCGCCCAGGCCCAGCGCGCGCTCGTAGGCGGCCTTGGTGTCGTGCACGCGAAAGGCAATGGCGCAGACGCTGGGGCCGTGCAGGCGGGCAAAGCGCTGGGCAAAGCTGTCGGGCTCGGCGTTGATGATGAAGTTGATCTCGCCCTGGCGGTACAGCAGCACGTTCTTGTGGCGGTGGCGCGCCACCGGCTTGAAGCCCATGCCCTCGAACACCTTGCCCATGGCTTGCGGATCGGGCGCCGCGAATTCGATGAATTCGAACCCGTCCGTGCCCATGGGGTTCTCCCAGGCGGCGGTGTCCTGGGTGGCTTGCTGCGGCAATGCTGCGTTCATGTTGTCTCCGGTCAAAAATGTGGAATGCTGTGCACTGTAGGCGCGCAAGTCCTCATGTTTCTGGCGAATTGGAGAGTCAATGGGGTATTGTTTGCAGGAATCATGCGCCAAATCAATATTTGACGAACGACGGATGTTGATAATTTCGCGCCGTTTTTTCGCGAAATATTCGGCGGCTTTAGCGGCGTGCCGGCTCAGCGTGCCGCAGCGGCGGGTTGCAGCCCGCGCAAGGGCCGGTGCGTGCGCCGCCTCTTCGCCGCAATGGGCGTTGAGGGTGTTCGTTCGTAGAATCCTGCGCAATGAACGATGCCAACGCACTCGACAAGCTGGACAAGGCCATCCTGCGCCGCCTGCAAGACAACGGGCGCGAAACCTACGACGTGATTGGCGAGCAGGTGGGCCTGTCGCCGAGTGCCGTGCTGCGGCGCGTGAAGCGCCTGGAAGACAGCGGCGTGATCGCCCGCTATGTGGCCCTGGTCCGGCCCGAGGCCGTGGGGCTGGGGCTCACGGCTTACCTCAATGTGCGCCTCGAAAAACACACCGAAAGCCACAAGCGCAACCCCATGGACCTGTTCCGCGCCAGCGTGCAGACCTGGCCCGAAGTGGTGGAGTGCGCGGCGCTCACCGGCGAGATGGATTACCTGCTCAGGGTGGTGGTGGCCGATATGGCGCACTACAGCCGCTTCATCATGGACACGCTGCTCAAACACCCCAGCGTGCAGGACTGCAAGACCAGCTTTGTGCTCGACCGGGTCAAGGCCACCACCGCCGTGCCGGTGTGAGTCCCGGGGCGCTCGGGGCGGGTTTTTTTGTAACAGTGGCTATCAATTCAATAGCTTATGGCGCATTGTCTGTTTTGGATATCACGGTTTTTGCTCTGATTGGATGTTCGTCTCTATTTTGGTGCAGTGCAGCAAAAGTACTGGAATAAATGAGGGAAAACCCTTAAATTCCATACCATGATCGCAACCAAAGACTGGCTCAAGGCTTCGTGGGGCGCCAGCAAAGACATGCTGGCGCCCTTTGGCGGCCCTTCGCTGGATGATGCCCCCGCGTCCACTCCGCTGATGGTGCCCATCCGTTCGCTGGGCCCGTCCTACCGCGAGCGCATCACGCAGCATCTGCTGCAGCTGGAGCCGCCCGACCGGTATCTGCGCTTTGGCTATGCCGCCACGGACGAGCAGATCCGCCGCTACACCGAGCGGCTCGATTTCGACCGTGACGAAATCTTTGGCATCTACAACCGCCGTCTGGAACTCATCGCCATGGCCCATCTGGCGTTTGCCGAGCACCCCGAGCACAAGCAATGTGCCGAGTTTGGCGTGTCGGTGCTCAAGCAGGCACGGGGCCGGGGATTTGGCGCACGTCTGTTTGACCGCGCCATCATGCATGCCCGCAACGCGGGGGTGAGCATGGTGTTCATCCATGCGCTGACGGAAAACACCGCCATGCTCAAGATCGCTCGCAATGCGGGCGCCACGGTGCAGCGCGACGGCTCCGAATCCGAGGCCTACCTGCAGATTCCGCCCGCCAGCCTGGACACGCGCATGACCGAAATCGTCGAGCAGCAATTCGCCGAGATGGACTACCGCCTCAAGCGCCAGGCCAAGCAGTTCTGGGACTTCCTGGCCGGGGTGCAGGAAGTGCGCAAGGGCGTGCAGCACGGACGCCACCAGTCGGCCGAATAGGGCCGTTGCCCGCCTGCGGCGCGGGCGGTGTCATGACAATCCGCTATCCTAGGGGTCTGTTCAACTACCGCACGTCCTGCACTCCAAGACAGTGTCTGACCCGCACCCCCAGCGCTTGCCCGAAAAGGAAGACAAGCGCACTTTCCTGCAAAAGGTGGCCGAGTTCATCCATCCCGGACCGGACTCCACCGAAGAACTCATCGAGACGTTGGCCGAGGCCGAGGACAACGAAGTCATCGGCGCCGACTCCCGCGTGATGCTGGAGCGTGTCATCCGCATGGCCGACATGACGGCCGGCGACGTGATGGTGGCCGCCCCCCGCATGGACCTCGTCAACATCGATGCGCCCTTTGACGAGTTGCTGCGCCTGGTGATCAACACCGCGCACTCGCGTTTTCCGGTGTACCAGGGCGAGCGGGAAAACATCATCGGCATCCTCATGGCCAAGGACCTGCTCAAGCTGCAGCGGGCGCCCGAGCTGAACATCCGCGCCCTGCTGCGCCCGGCTGCCTTCGTGCCGGAAAGCAAGGGCCTGAACGACCTGCTGCGCGAGTTCCGCGGCAACCGCAACCACCTGGCCATCGTGATCGACGAGTTCGGCCGGGTGGCGGGCCTGATCACCATCGAAGACGTGCTGGAACAGATCGTGGGCGAGATCGAAGACGAGTTCGACATCCCCGAGGACGAGGGCGACATCTTCGGCCTTGCCGACCATACCTACCGCGTGAGCGGCGACACCCCCATCGAACGCGTGGCCGAAGCCTTTGGTATCACCCTGCAAGGCAGTGATCCCGAGGAAAGCTTTGACACCGTGGGCGGCCTGATCGCCCACGAAATGGGGCATGTGCCCAAGCGGGGCGAACACCTGCAGCTGTGCGGCCTGCACTTTGTGGTGCTGCACACCAAGGGCGGCGCCGTGCGCTGGTTCAAGGTGTCGCGCATCGACGAAGACAGTCCCCCCGGCTGATGGTCCGGCTGCAACGCCTGCCGGGTGCTGCGCTTGCGGGGCAGGCCTGCCTGGCCGCTGCGGCGGGCGTGGCGCAGGCCCTGTCCCTGGCCCTGCCGTGGAGCGGCGAGCCGCAATGGTGGTTGCAGATCCTGTCGCTGGCCGTGCTGGCGTGGCTGGTGCGGGCACCAGCGCCCTGGCGCCGTGCGGCGGGCCTGGGCTGGGTGTTTGCCACGGCCTGGATGGCGGCCACCTTCTGGTGGCTGTTCATTTCCATGCACCACTACGGTGGCCTGGCGGCGCCACTGGCGGTGGTGGCCGTGCTGGGGCTGGCGGGCTTTCTGGGTGCCTACTATGCGGCGGTTCTGGCGCTTTTTGCGCGTCTGGCACCAACCCATCGTGCGCTGGCAGCTATTGTTTTCGGAGCGATCTGGATGCTGGCGGAGCTGGCACGCGGCACGCTGTGGACGGGCTTTCCGTGGGGCGCCGGCGGCTATGCCCATGTGCAGGGGCCCCTGAGCGCGCTGGCACGTACCGTGGGCGTGTACGGCGTCGGTTGCGTGGCTGCGGTGCTGGCCATGCTGCTGGCGCAGGCGCGCCCCGGCGATCTCCTGCGCCTGCGTGCCTGGGCGCTGGTGGCGTTGGGTGCGCTGGTGCTGGTGGGCGCAGGCCTGCAGCGCCAATGCGCCATTGAGTCGTGCCACACCCCGGCGCTGCCGCCGCCGCCACCGATCAGCCTGGCGCTGCTCCAGGGCAACATCCCGCAGGACGAAAAATTCCAGCCCGGCAGCGGCGTGCCGCTGGCGCTGCAGTGGTATGCCGATGCACTGCGGGCTGCCACGGCAAGCCTCGTCGTGGCGCCGGAAACCGCCATTCCGCTGCTGCCGCAGCAACTCATGCCGGGTTATCTGGAGGGGCTGGCGGCGCATTTCGGCCAGGGCCAGCAGGCGGCGCTGGTGGGTATCCCGATGGGCGATGAAGTGCAGGGCTACACCAATTCGGTGCTCGGCCTGAAACCCGCGCAGCCGGCCCCCTACCAGTACGACAAGCACCACCTGGTGCCGTTTGGCGAGTTCATTCCGCCGTTTTTCCGATGGTTCACGGCCATGATGAACATTCCCCTGGGCGATTTCAACCGGGGCGCCATCGGGCAGCCATCCTTTGTCTGGGCGGGCCAGCGCATTGCGCCCAACATCTGCTACGAGGACTTGTTTGGCGAAGAACTGGGCGCGCGTTTTGCCGATCCGGCCAGCGCCCCCACGCTGTTTGTCAATTTCAGCAACATCGGCTGGTTCGGCAACACGGTTGCCATCGACCAGCACCTGCAGATCAGCCGCATGCGCGCGCTGGAGTTCGAGCGCCCCATGGTGCGTGCCACCAACACCGGTGCCACCGCCATCATCGACCACCGGGGCGTGGTCACCCATGCGCTGGAACGCCACACCCGCGGGGTGCTGACCGGCCAGGTGCAGGGGCGCGGGCTCAGCGCGCAAGACGGCTGGGGCATCACGCCCTATGCCTGGTGGGTGGCACGCTGGCGGCTGGCACCCCTGTGGGCGGCAGGCTTTTGCGTGGTCACCGGGGCAGCGTTGGCGCGGCGCAGGCGCTTGCGGGGCTGAGACAGCAGGCTGGCGCGGGCTCCGGGCCTGTCGCGAATTGACTCAGATCAAGCAATAAAGGGAGCTCTCGCGGTTGGCCGGCGGTTCAATCGGCGGGTATGCGGGCCATGGGCCGTGTTGTGCCTTGATAATGGAGCCCTGCAACTGTGAGCAGGGGTTGCGAACGGTGAATTATTGAAGCGGCACGGCCGCTGTTCTGGAGCACGACTGAAAATGGCAGATTCCTTTTCCTACGAACAACTGATTGCCTCGGGCGAGGGCCGATTGTTCGGCGCTGACAGCGGGCGTCTGCCGCTGCCACCCATGCTGATGTTTGACCGCATCACCCACATCGACAGCGATGGCGGCGCGCACGGGCTGGGGAAAATCCGCGCCGAACTCGACGTCAAGCCCGACCTGTGGTTCTTTGCCTGCCATTTCCAGGGCGACCCCGTCATGCCCGGCTGCCTGGGGCTCGATGCCATGTGGCAGCTCATCGGCTTTTACCTGACCTGGCTGCAACTGCCCGGCCGCGGGCGTGCGCTGGGTGCGGGCGAAGTCAAGTTCACCGGCGAGGTGGGCCCTGGTGTGAAGCTCGTCACCTACGAAATCGACATCAAGCGCGTCATCAAGCGCAAGCTGGTCATGGCCATTGGCGACGCCCGCCTGCTGGCCGACGGCAAGGAAATCTATGTAGCCAATGACCTGCGCGTGGGCCTGTTCAAACGCGAGGAAGACGGCAAGGAAGCAGCATGACCACCAAGAAGCGCGTAGTCATCACCGGCGCGGGCATCGTCTCGTGCATTGGCAACGACCTGGCCACCGTGGAAGCCTCGCTGCGCGCGGGCACCAGCGGCATCAAGGCCGTGGAGAAGTTCAAGGAGCTGGGCCTGCGCAGCCAGGTGGGCGGAGCTCCCGAGATCGACATCGAGGCGCGCATCGACCGCAAGCAGCTGCGCTTCATGGGCGACGCGGCGGCCTATGCGCAGATCGCCCTGGAAGACGCGATCCAGCAAGCCGGTTTGACGCCCGAGCAGGTCAGCCATCCGCGCACCGGCCTCATCATGGGCTCGGGCGGCGGCTCGCCCGCCAACCAGATCGAAGCGGCCGACACGCTGCGCGAAAAAGGCATCCGCCGCGTGGGCCCTTACCAGGTCACGCGCTGCATGAGCTCTACCGTGTCCGCCTGCCTGGCCACCAACTTCAAGGTCAAGGGCATCAACTACTCCATCACCTCGGCCTGCTCCACCTCGGCCCACTGCATCGGCGCGGCCGCGCAGCAGATCGCCTGGGGCATGCAGGACGTGATGTTTGCCGGTGGCGGCGAAGAGCTGAGCTGGGGCATGTCGCTGCTGTTCGACGGCATGGGCGCCATGTCCAGCAAGTACAACGAGACGCCCGAAAAGGCCTCGCGCGCCTACGACGCGAACCGCGACGGCTTCGTGATCGCGGGTGGCGGCGGCGCCGTGGTGCTGGAGAGTCTGGAGCACGCCCAGGCCCGCGGCGCCACCATCCTGGCCGAAGTGGTGGGCTTTGGCGCCACCAGCGACGGCGAAGACATGGTGGCCCCGTCGGGCGATGGCGCCATTGCCTGCATGCAGCAGGCCATGGAAGGCCTGGGCGCCCCCATCGATTACATCAACACCCACGGCACCTCCACGCCCGTGGGCGACATGCAGGAAGTGCGCGCCATGCGCGCCCTGTTCGGCGACAAGGTGCCGCCGTTTTCCTCCACCAAGTCGCTCACCGGCCACTCGCTGGGCGCCACGGGCGTGCAGGAGGCGATCTACTGCATGATCATGCTGAACCGGGGTTTCATCGCAGGCTCGGCCAACGTCGAGACGCCCGACCCGGCCCTGGGCGACATGCCCCTGGTCACGCAAACGCGCGATGCGCAGCTCACCACCGTGCTGTCCAACAGCTTCGGCTTTGGCGGCACGAACGCCAGCCTGGTGCTGCGCCGCTGGGAAGCCCAGTAAGAGCCCTACCAGGGGCGGTCATACGGGCTGCCCCAGTCCCATGAAAAAAGAGAGCCATCGGCTCTCTTTTTTATGCCCGTTGCCTCCGCCGTTTCGGTGGGGCCTTCAGTGCGCAGCCTTTGCCTGGGCTGCGGAGCGGGCCGCCACGGCCTCGGCGCTCTCGCCCACCAGTTGCGCATAGAGCTGGGGGTCGGTTGCGGCTTCGCTGCCAAAGAACAGGAGGCGGCTGTCGGCCGTGAGGCCCAGCGCCTGGCGCGTCGCATCGCTCTGGCAGGCCGCCACGGCCGCCGCCACACCGGCCACGGCGGATTCGCCCGCGACGATCACCGGGTCGTTGCCGAGCGGGCGGGCCAGCAGGCGCATGGCCTCGACGGCAGCCTGGTCGTTGATCACGCAAAAACCGTCGGTGCCGTGTTCCAGGATCTCCCAGGCCAGGTGCGACACCTCGCCGCAGGCCAGGCCCGCCATCAGCGTGTCGAGGTCGCCGGTGATGGCGGTGAGCCGACCCGCCTTGGCGCTTTGCGCCAGGCAGTCGGCACGGTCGGGTTCCACCACCACGAACACCGGGCGCTCGCTGCCGTCCCGCTCCCAGAAATAGCCGCACACCGCCGCGGCCAGGCCGCCCACGCCGGCCTGCACAAAGAGGTGCGTGGGGCGCTGCGCGAGCTGTTGCGCGGCTTCCTGCACCATCAGCTGGTAGCCCTGCATCACGTCGCGCGGCACGTCCATGTAGCCGGGGTACGAAGTGTCGGAGATGACGAAGCGGCCATGCAGCCTGGCGTCGGCATCGGCCTGGCGCACGGCGTCGTCGTAGTTGCCGGGCGTGCGCACCACCTCGGCGCCATAGCGGGCGATGGCGGCCTTGCGGCCTTCGCTCACCGTGGCGTGGATGTAGATCACGCAGCGGCAGCCCAACAATTGCGCGCCCCAGGCCACGGACCGGCCATGGTTGCCGTCGGTGGCGCAGGTGACGGTGATGCCGGCGCACAGCGCGCGCAGTTCGGGTGTCCGCAGGTCCTGCGTGGAAAGCGGGCGGGCCAGGCGGGCGCCCAGCTCGCGGCACAGCAGGCGCGCCACCGCGTAGGCGCCGCCCAGGGCCTTGAAGCTGCCCAGGCCGAAGCGGCTGCCCTCGTCCTTGTAGTGCACGGCGGCCACGCCCAGGGCCTGCGCCAGCGCGGGCAGGCTGTGCAGCGGCGTGACTGCATAGCCCTGCCAGCTGGTCAGCTCGCGCTCGGCCTGCGCCAGTGCCGGTGCGTCCAGGATGGCGCTGCGGCGCTCGCCATACGGGGCCTGGCGGTCGGCTGCAGGGTTGGCCAGGCATTCAGCGGTGAGGGCGGGGGGTGGTGGCATGGGGGATCTTTCTGTCAAACCAAAGATAAGGCTCAGGGCATTTGGCATCGCCACGCGGCGCGGCCTTGAAGCGGCAGAGCCAGTGCAGCCCTCCCCATCAAACAGTCCAGCGCGCACGCCGGCGCCGCAATGCCCAGGAGGGCGCTGGAGACGTGTGCCGCATGCGCCATGGTGGTGCCATTCCAGAATTTACAGGGGTTGCAGGGCCGGCGGCGACGGTCGCGGCATATCGCTGTGCTGCACCTTAAAATCACCGTTTGCGCAGCGCGGACTGCCACTCTTTTTCATAGCCGCAGGCCCGGCCTGTGGCAAGCCAGAATCGATCCATGCTGACCTTCCAACAAATCATTCTCAAGCTGCAGACCTACTGGGACGCCCAGGGTTGCGCGCTGTTGCAACCTTATGACATGGAAGTGGGTGCCGGTACATCGCACACCGCTACGTTTTTGCGTGCCATCGGCCCCGAGCCCTGGAAGGCCGCCTACGTGCAGCCCAGCCGCCGCCCCAAGGACGGCCGCTATGGCGAGAACCCCAACCGCCTGCAGCACTACTACCAGTTCCAGGTGGTCCTGAAGCCCGCGCCGGCCAACATCCTGGAGCTGTACCTCGGGTCACTCGAAGCGCTGGGCTTCGATCTGAAGAAGAACGACATCCGCTTTGTCGAGGACGACTGGGAAAACCCCACGCTCGGCGCCTGGGGCCTGGGCTGGGAGGTCTGGCTCAACGGCATGGAGGTGACCCAGTTCACCTACTTCCAGCAGGTCGGCGGCATTGACTGCAAGCCCGCCACCGGCGAGATCACCTATGGCCTGGAGCGCCTGGCCATGTACCTGCAGGGCGTGGACAACGTCTACAACCTGACCTGGACCGAAGGCGCCGACGGCAGCAAGCTGAGCTACGGCGATGTGTACAAGCAAAACGAGATCGAGCAGTCCACCTACAACTTCGAGCACAGCGACGCCGACTTCCTGTTCACCGCCTTCAACGCGCACGAAAGGCAGGCCCAGCACCTCATGGAGCAGCAGCTGGCCCTGCCCGCCTACGAGCAGGTGCTCAAGGGCGCGCACAGCTTCAATCTGCTCGATGCGCGCGGCGCCATCAGCGTGACCGAGCGCGCCGCCTACATCGGCCGCATCCGCAACCTGGCCCGCGCCGTGGCCAAGAGCTATCTGGACAGCCGTGCGCGCCTGGGTTTCCCCATGGCGCCCAAGGAGTGGGCCGCCGAGGTGCTGGCCGACCTGGCCCGGGCAGAGCAGCAACAACAGCACAAGAAGGCCGCCTGAAGGCGCAGCGCGGAGCACTGAAACCACCATGACCCACCCGAATCTTCTCGTCGAACTGTTTGTCGAAGAACTGCCACCCAAGGCCCTGCAGAAGCTGGGCGACGCCTTTGCCGGCGTGCTGCTGGAGCAGCTCCAGGCCCAGGGCCTGGCGGCGGCCGGCTCGCGCCTGACCGCCTATGCCTCGCCGCGCCGTCTGGCCGCGCATATCACCGAAGTCGCCGCCAGCGCGGCCGACAAGGCCGTGTCGCAAAAGCTCATGCCCGTGGCCGTGGGGCTGGGCGCCGACGGCCAGGCCACACCGGCGCTGCTCAAGAAACTGGCTGCGCTGGGCGCCGATGCGTCTGCCGTGGCAAGCCTGGAGCGTGTGCACGACGGCAAGGCCGACGTGCTGTTCTACAACAGCACCGCCAAGGGCGCGACGCTGGCCGAAGGCCTGCAAAAGGCGCTGGACGAGGCCATTGCCAGGCTGCCCATCCCCAAGGTGATGCGCTACCAGCTGCAGGACGGCTGGAGCAGCGTGCACTTCGTGCGCCCCGCGCACGGCCTGGTGGCGCTGCACGGCACCGAGGTGCTGCTGTCGGTGCAGGCGCTGGGCCTGGCCGCGGGCAACGCCACGCACGGCCATCGCTTCGAGGCTGCGGTGGACCCGGTGGTCATCACCAGCGCCGACAGCTATGCCCAGCAGCTGGCCAGCCAGGGCGCCGTGATCGCCAGCTTTGCCGAACGCAGGGCCGAGATCGCCCGCCAGCTTGCCGCCGCCGCCGCGAAGGTAGGCAACGGCGCGCGCCCGATTGACGACGACGCGCTGCTCGACGAAGTCACTGCGCTGGTCGAGCGGCCCAACGTACTCACCTGCTCGTTCGAGAAAGAGTTTCTCGACGTGCCGCAGGAATGCCTCATCCTCACGATGAAGGCCAACCAGAAGTACTTTCCGCTGCTCGACGCCGCTGGCAAGCTCACCCACCAGTTTCTGGTGGTCAGCAACATCACGCCCGCCGATGCCAGCCTGGTCATCGGCGGCAACGAGCGCGTGGTGCGCCCGCGCCTGGCCGATGCCAAGTTCTTCTTCGACCAGGACCGCAAGAAAACCCTGGCTTCGCGCGTGGAAGGCCTGGGCAAGGTGGTTTACCACAACAAGCTGGGCACGCAGGGCGAGCGCGTGGAACGCGTGCGCTCCATCGCCAAGGCCATCGCAACGCAGCTGGGCGACGCCGCCCTGGTCGCCGATGCCGACCAGGCCGCGCTGCTGGCCAAGACCGACCTCGTGACCGACATGGTCGGCGAGTTCCCCGAGCTGCAGGGCACCATGGGCCGCTACTACGCGCTCAATGACGGCCTGGGCGAAACCATTGCCGACGCCATCGAAGACCACTACAAGCCCCGCTTTGCCGGCGATGCGCTGCCGCGCAACACCGCGGGCGTGGTGGTGGCCCTGGCCGACAAGCTCGAAACACTGGTCGGCATGTTCGGCATCGGCAACCTGCCCACGGGCGACCGCGACCCGTTCGCGCTGCGCCGCCATGCGCTGGGCGTGATCCGCATGCTGGTCGAAAAGGATTTGCCGCTGGATCTGAACGCGCTGCTGGCGGGCGCCGTGCCCGCGTTTGGTGACAAGATCACCGATGCCTCGGCCGCGCTGGCCGACTTCATCTACGACCGCCTTGCCGGCAGCCTGCGCGAGCAGGGCTACAGCGCGCAAGAGGTCGATGCCGTGCTGGCTCTGCGCCCGCAGCGCCTGGCGCAGGTGCCCCAGTTCCTGGCGGCGGTGCGCGCCTTTGCCGCGCTGCCCGAAAGCCCGGCCCTGGCGGCGGCCAACAAGCGCGTGGGCAACATCCTCAAGAAGGCCGAGCTCGAAAGCCCGGTGGACGCCCACGTCAACCCTGCCCTGCTGCAAGAGCAGGCCGAGCAAGACCTGTTCGCCGCCCTGCAGCGCTTTGTGCCCGAAGCCAATGCGCAGTTCGCAGCCGGCGACTACACCGCCAGCCTGCAGACCCTGGCCGTGCTGCGTGCGCCGGTGGATGCATTCTTTGACGATGTGATGGTCAACGCCGAGCAGCTCGACCTGCGCCTCAATCGCCAGGGCCTGCTCAAGACGCTGCACGAAGCCATGAACCGCGTGGCCGATCTGTCGCGCCTGGCCGTGTGAGCCTGGTGCTGATAGGCTGGCGGCTCTCACAAGGGAAACCCACCCCATGAAACTCGTCATCCTCGACCGCGACGGCACGCTCAACCCGCAGGGCGATGATTTCATCACCTCGCCCGAAGAGTGGAGCGCCCAGCCGGGCGCGCTGGAGGCCGTGGCCCGGCTCAACCATGGCGGCTGGCGGGTGGTGGTGGCCAGCAACCAGCCCGGGCTGGGCCGGGGCTTGTTCGACGTGGTGTCGCTCAACGCCATCCACGCCAAGATGCTGCGGCAGGTGGCTGCGGTGGGCGGGCGCATCGACGCGGTGTTTTACTGCCCGCACGCGCCCGATGAGGCCTGCCATTGCCGCGCGCCGGCGCCCGGTTTGCTCGAACAGATCTGCGACCGCTATGGCGTGGAGCCTTTCGATGTGCAGGTGGTGGGCAGTTGCGCGGAGCATCTGCAGGCGGGGGCCGCGCTGGGTGCGCAGGTGCATCTGGTGTGCACGGGCCGGTCGGCCCATTGGCAGCCCGGACAGGCCTTGCCCATCGACTTTCCCGCCACGACGCAGGTGCATGCCAGCCTGGGGGCGTTTGCCGAACAACTGCTGCCCGCGGCGCCTGCGCCGTCCCCAACACCTGCGCCGCCCCTGGTGGCTTGATGCTGCTCATTTGATCGCTTGCAGCGCCTGTCTGGCAAGCGCCATCTTCCGAAAACACTTGAAAAACATATGGCCCTGATCCGTTCCATCCTCCACATGCTCTGGATGGGCATCACCGTGGTGCCCTACACGCTGGCCATCCTGCTGGTGCGCATGCTGGGCGCCAGCAGCCGCACGCGTTACCGCATCGCGCGGGCCTGGCTCAAGCTCAGTGTGGATTCGGCGCGCGTGATCATGGGCATCCGCACCCGCATCACCGGCATGGAGCACCTGCCCGCCGCGGAAAACCAGGGCGTGGTGCTGCTGGTCAAGCACCAGTCCACCTATGAGACCTTCCTCATGCCGGCCATCATGCCGCGCCCGCTGGCCTATGTGTTCAAGAAGGAGCTGCTGCGCGTGCCCTTCTTCGGCTGGTCCATCGGCAGCCTGGACATGATCCACATCGACCGTGGCCAGAGCGCGCGCGCCTTCGTCAAGGTGGTGCAGCAGGGCCGGGCGCTGCTGGCCCAGGGCACCTGGGTCATCATGTTTCCCGAGGGCACCCGGATAGAACGGGGGCAGGCGGGGCAGTACAAGAGCGGCGGCACGCGGCTGGCCATTGATACCGGGGTGCCCGTGGTGCCCGTGGCCGTCACCTCGGCCCGGGTCTGGCCGCGCAAGGCCTTCATCAAGCGCCCCGGGGTGGTGGATGTGTCGATCGGCCAGCCCATCCCCAGCGTGGGCCGCAAGCCCGACGAGCTGATGCAGGAGGTCGAGGCCTGGATCGAATCCGAAATGCGCCGCCTCGACCCGGAGGCTTACCCCGAGGCCGTTTCTTCCAATCCGTGAGGGCGCCATGATGCAGCGGCTGGTGCAGCTGGCGCTCGATCTGTTCGACCCTCCTGGTGCGGATCGCCAGGCGGATGAGGCGCCTGTGGTGCCAGAGCCTCCCGCGCAAGAAATCAAGCCAAGAAGGCCATTAGCGCCGGTGGGTGCTGCGCCAGATGCGCCTGAGAGCGTAGCGATTGATCCGTGCCCGGTGCCTCCTGACGCAGCGGCCCTGCCGTCGCTGCTGTCCCCCGCCGAGTTCCGCCACCCACGGGCCAACCGCGAGGTGCTGCTGGGCGATGCCGTGGTGGCCTATGCGCTGCAGCGCGTGCGCCGGCGCAGCATCGGCTTCACGGTGGGGGCCGATGGCCTGGCCGTGCGGGCGCCCACCTGGGTCACCCTGCCGGCCGTGGATGCGGCGCTGCGCGAAAAATCGGGCTGGATCCTGCGCAAGCTCGATGAAGCGCGCGCGCGCCAGCAGCGCAGCGAGGGGGGGCGCATCGTCTGGGCCCATGGAGCACAGCTGCCCTACCTGGGCGAGCCGCTGACGGTGGTGCTGGACCCCACCCACGGCTTCACCGGCAAGGGCGGTGCCCTGCATGCCGGCAGTGAAGGCGGCGGGGGGGCGAGCCTGCGCATCGGCCTGTCCCACAGCGCCAGCCCGGCACAGATCCGCGATGCCGTGCAGGCCTGGCTGATGCGCGATGCGCGCCGCCATTTCACCACCCGGCTCGACCACTTTGCGCCGCTGCTCGGTGTGCGCTGGACCAGCCTGCGCCTGTCGAGCGCCCAGACCCGCTGGGGCAGCGCCAAGGCCGATGGCTCCATCCGCCTGAACTGGCGCCTGCTGCACTACCGCCCGGCCATCATCGACTATGTGGTGGCGCACGAGCTGGCCCACCTGCGCGTGATGGACCACAGCCCGCGCTTCTGGGGCACCGTGGCCACGGTGGTGCCCGACTACCCGGTGCTGCGCCACGCCCTGCGCGAACAGCCGGCCCCGCTGTGGGAATAAGGGCAACGCTGAACAAGTCCCTCGCGCGCCGCGCATCCCTGTTTTGGGCGGTCTGCGGCGTTGCAAATGCTCGCAATAGCGACGGCTATTGCTGTGCTATGCGCCTTGCAGCCCATCCCAAATCAGGGCGCGCGCCATCGCTGGGACTTATTCAGCGTCGCCCAATCGCGCAGATACGCAAGGCCCGGGCTGGAAGGCAATGGCCTTGCGCGGCACAATGGCAGTCCATTCTGCCTGGATGCCCACCATGATTCCCCTGCAGCTGTTCGACCCCGCTTCCAGTACCTACACCTACATCCTGCACGACCCCGCCACGCGCGATGCCCTCATCATCGACCCGGTGGACGAGCAACTCGACCGCGACCTGGCAGTGCTGCAGGCGCACCACCTCACGCTGCGCTGGGCCGTGGAAACCCATGCGCACGCCGACCACATCACCAGTGCCGGCCGCCTGGCCGAGCACACCGGGGCGCACACGGCGGTGCCCGTGGGCTGTGGCATCGGCACGGCAGCGGTGCAGCTGCTCGATGGCGAGACGCTGGCCTTCGGTGGCGAAACCCTGCACGCGCTGCACACGCCCGGCCACACGGCGGGCGGCATGTCGTACCGGTGGCGCAACCATGTCTTTACTGGCGACACCTTGCTCATCAATGGCTGCGGCCGCACGGATTTCCAGTCGGGCAGCGCGGCCGACCTGTATCGCAGCATCACCGGCGTGCTGTTTGCCCTGCCGCCGGAAACCACTGTCTGGCCCGGCCACGATTACCACGGGCGCAGCCACTCCACCATCGGCGCCGAAAAGGCCGGCAATGCCCGCGTGGCCGGTCGCAGCCAGGCCGAGTTTGTGGCGCTGATGGAGTCGCTGCACCTGCCGCGCCCGCGCCGCATCGACGAAGCCGTGCCCGCCAACCTGCATTCGGGCCTGCGGCACGACGCCGATGGCGCCACCCTGCAGGCACCGCGCACGGCCGAGGGCTATGCGGGCGATGTATCGGCCCAGCTGGCCTGGCAATGGGTGCAGAGCGGGCAGGCCGTGCTGATTGATGTGCGCAGCGATGCCGAGCGCGAATGGGTGGGGCGGGTGCCCGGCGCCATTGCCGTGGCCTGGAAGCAATGGCCCGGCATGGCGATGAATGCCGATTTCGACGCCCAGCTGCGCGCCGCCGTACCCGAGGGCGGCCGCGCCGTGCTGCTGTGCCGCAGTGGGGTGCGCTCCATCGCTGCCGCCCGCCGCGCTACGGAACTGGGCATCACCGCCTACAACATCCTCGAAGGCTTCGAGGGCGACCCCGATGGCCATGCGCAGCGCGGCAAGAAGGGCGGCTGGCGCTTTCAGGGTCTGCCGTGGAAGCAGGGTTGATGCTCCCAAAAAAATAGCCATCAGCGCTGGCATGTGAAGCGCTGCCAGCTGATTTCTCAAATTCGGCTTGCTCCCGCGCCGCATCCATCGGCAGCGCTTGAACCACCACTGCCCACACCAGTGCACCCGTGGAACCGGCTTTGCCGGGCCACCGGGTGCGTCCCCCTCGGGGGAAGGCGCCGCAGGCGACTCAGGGGGCTACTTGACTGCCGGAATGCGCAGCTTCTGCCCGGGGTAGATCTTGTCGGGGTGCGTCAGCATGGGCTTGTTGGCCTCGAAGATCTGGGGGTACTTGCCGGCATCGCCGTAAAACTTCTTGGCGATGGCCGAAAGCGTATCGCCGCGCACCACGTCGTGGTACTGGCCTTCGGGCTCGGGGTTGGTGACGTCCATCTGGTTGTCCACGCTGGTCACGTTGGCCACGTTGCCGCAGCACAGGGTGATCTTTTCCTTGACCGATTGCGTGGGTGCCGTGCCTTTCACGGTGACCTTGCCCTGCGTTCCATCAAAGGCCACCTGCACGTTGCTGGCGCCCAGGTTCTGGGATGCGATGTAGGTTTCGATGGCCTTGGCGGCATTGGCGTTGAGTTCGTCCGTGGTGGCCGGGCTGCCCGGTGCCGCCTGCGCGTCCTTGCCGCCAAAAAGTTTCTCGCCGGCTTCCTTGATGAAACTGAATAAACCCATGTCGATTCTCCTGTGGTTGCAGAGTGGGGGGAGGGGCCACTGTATCCCCGCGACTGCCGTGCGGCATGTCGGACAAATGCCCGATCTCGCGCGCAGTGCCTGCGCAGTGCGGCACCTGCCGTGGCGCCCAAAGGGGCGGGTGAAAAAAACTCTGGATAATCCGCCGCATGACATTCTTGGCCATCGACGTCGGCAACACGCGTCTCAAATGGGCGCTGTACGACGCCCACCGTCCGGGTGCTGCCTTGCTGGCGCATGGCGCCGAATTCCTCGACCATATCGACCGCCTGGCAGAAGGCTCGTGGGCGCAGCTGCCCGCACCGGCCAAAATGCTGGGCTGCGTGGTGGCGGGCGACGCCGTCAAGCGCCGCGTGCAGGACCAGATGGAGCTGTGGGATGTGGCGGCGCAATGGGTGGTGTCGTCGGCGCAAGAGGCGGGCGTCACCAATGGCTACGACTACCCCTCGCGCCTGGGCTCGGACCGCTGGGTGGCCATGATCGGGGCGCGCCACCATGTGCTCGCGCAAGGCCCGGCGCGCCCCCTCGTGGTGGTGATGGTGGGCACGGCGGTCACCGTGGAATGCATCGACACCGAAGGGCGTTTTCTGGGCGGCCTGATCCTGCCGGGCCACGGCATCATGCTGCGCGCCCTGGAGGCCGGCACTGCCGGGCTGCATGTGCCCACGGGCGACGTGCGCCTTTTCCCTACCAACACCAGCGATGCACTGACCAGCGGCGGCACCTATGCCATTGCCGGGGCGGTCGAGCGCATGGTGCAGCATGTCATGGCCCACTGCGGCGCCGAACCCGCCTGTGTGATGACCGGCGGTGCGGGCTGGAAGATGGCGCCCAGCATGACGCGGCCGTTCGAACTGGTGGACAACCTGATCTTTGACGGCCTGCTGGAGATCGCCGCGCGGCGTTTCGGCTGACCTTGGGCGCAGCCGTGAGGCTGCAAGGTCAGTTTTCCTGCAGCTCAATGCGCGCCATTTCCACGTCCAGGCGCTCTCTGGCATCCAGGGGCTCGGTGGCTGCCGCCTTTTCATAGAGCTGCGTGGCTTCCTGCATTCTGGGGTCGCCTTCCAGCATCACCAGCGCATTGGCATATTCGATCATGCCGATGGCGGAGCCGGGGTGGATCCGCAGGGCTTGCTGAAACAGCTGCAGGCCCACGTCCTTCCTGGCGCCATAGGTCATGCCGCCAATCAGCGGGCCCACCTTGTCGATCACCTCTGCATGGAATGTGCCCAGCGCAATGTGGGCATCGGCATGCCGGGGTGCCAGTGCAATCGCCTTCTCCAGCGCATGCTTGACCCTGCCGCCCAGCCCTTGCGCCAGCGCCTTGGCCACGCTGATGCCCTGGCTGTAGCGGCCCAGGGCGTAGGCCTGCCAGTACCAGGCATTGGCGTTTTCGGGCTCCTGTGCCGCCTGGGCCTCGGCGCGCCCGGCGACCTGCATGAACAGATCGAGGCGGGCTTTTTCCCCGGGCTCCAGGTAGTTGGCATACACCGCGGTGGCTTTGTTGGCAACCGTGATGCCGGCCCCGCCGGCACGCAGGCCCGCCGCCGCGGCCTGCTCGAATTCGCCGTTGTGATAAAGCGCCCAGGCCTGCAGCACGGCGGCATCCTGGGGGCAGGGCTCGGCATCGTCGCAGTGCAGGCGGCTCCACTGCGCTTTGACGCTGGCCGCATCCAGATGGTAGCCACCAGCATGGGGGAAAGGGGTCCATGGGGCCATGGTGTGTCTCCTCGGGTTGGGGGGGGCGATGGTCAGCCGGTGGCCGGTGCGTAGGCGCCCACGATCTGCTGCAGATGCGCCCGCTGAGCACTCTCCAGATAGGGCAGGAGCAAGTTCAGCACATGGTGCGCACCCCGCAGCAGCGTTGCCTGGGCGCTCTCGGGCTCCAGCGCGCGGCGCGGGTCCTGCACGTATTCGAAGCTCAGCCAGTAGGTCAGCACCACCACCATGCTGGTGGCGGTGGCCTGCTGATCGCTGGCATCGATGCGCAAGGCGTCTGCGCGGCCCATGCCATCGAGCATGGCCCGCACCGCGCGGGTCTTTTCTTTCAGGATGGCCTGGAAATGCGTTTCCAGCCGGCGGTTCTTGGACAGCAGGTCGTTCAGGTCGCGGTACAGAAAGCGGTATTGCCAGATGATTTCAAACAACGTGTGCATGAAGAACCAGGCGTCTTCCACATTGCGCACGTTGTCGCTGGCACCCAGCAGGTCGTTCAGCGACTGTTCATACCGGTCAAACAGCGCGTTGATGAGCGCGTCCTTGGCCGGGTAGTGGTAATAAAGGTTGCCGGGGCTGATGCGCAGCTCGGCCGAGATGAGGGTGGTGGACACGTTGGGCTCGCCAAACCGGTTGAACAGCTCCAGGGCCACCTCCAGGATGCGTTCGGCGGTGCGGCGCGGCGCTTTCTTCACCATGGATGCGTGCCCCTTCGTGTCGTTGTTTGTGCCGTGGTTGCTTGCTTTCGCAGGCCTACTCTACCCCAGTCGTTTTGCTGCAATGCAGCACGAAGACGCAGTACCGGTGCGGCTTGCAAAGGCATCCGCATCGTTGGCCTGGCCTGGCCTGGCGTGCCGTGGCACGGGCAGCGCAAAAAAGAAGCGACCGCATGCGGGGCATGCCGGTCGCTTTCATGGCCGGGGCAAGGCTCAGGAGGCGGCGGGGGTGTCGTCGGCAGCCGTCGTGGCCTTGGGCGCCGCCGCTGCGGGGGATTTTGCCGGGGCCTTCCTGGCCGGCGCGGCTTTCAGGGCGGGCCTGGCCGCTGCCTTGCGCGCAGCGGTCTTGGTGGGCGCGGGCTTGGCGGCCCTGGCTGGCGCCTTGGCCGCGGTCGTCGCGGCGGCGGCCTTGCCTGCAGCCTGGGTCAGTGCCTCGATGCGTGCATGCAGGGCCTCGATATCACGGGCCGAGGGCACGCCCAGTTTGGAAAGGGCCTTGGCCACACGCTCTTCAAAGAGGTTCTCCAGCTTGTCCCACTGGCCCTGGGCCTTGGAGCCGATGTCGCTGGCCATGGTGGTCACGCGGCTGGTGGCTTCGGTGATCTTCTCCTCGGCCACGGCCTGCGTCTTGCGCTGGATGGTCAGGCCCTCCTTGACCAGGGCTTCAAACACCTTGCCGCCTTCTTCCTGCGCCTTCGAAAAGGCGCCCAACCCAGCCAGCCAGATCTGCTGCGCCGAATCCTTGACGGTGCTGGACAGTTGGGCATCGCTCTTTTTCTTGTCGCTGCTGATTTTTTGCACTTTCTTGACCATGGAACCTCCGTTACTGAAAAGGGTGGATTGCCAATGGCGCTTGCCGCTGGCGCATGAATGCACTTTACGTCGCCCGGGACTGCAGGTGTAGGCGTTTGCTCCTAAAAGTGTAGAGATGCACTGTTGCGGTACATGGGCCGTCGTTCTCGCAGGGCTGGCCGAGGTATTCCGTAACAGCTGCGAAAACGCACGCCACTTACAATGCCAGCCTTATTACAAGTACCCCACGAGCCTCCATGGAACAGCCTCTCCTCGTCAGTGAAGCCATTCAGCCTGTACAACAAGATGAAATTGACCTGCTCGACATCCTGGTAACGCTGGCAGAAAACATCAAACTGCTGATACTTGGCCCCCTCTTTGTGGGTTTGTGCGCATTGGGCATTGCTTTTCTCATGCCGAAAACCTTTGAAAGCATTGCCGTATTGAAGTCCGAGCAGGCCACCGCCAGCCTGATGACCACCGCTGCCGTGCTGGACCCGGTAGCCGCTAGCCTGGGTTTGACCAAAGACGATTCGGCTGAAGAAGCCCGCCGGCAGCTGCGCGAGCAAATCAAGGTGGCGGTGGGGCGCAATGACAAACTGCTCACGCTCACGGTTTCAGCCCCCGCACCACAACAGGCCCAGGCCATTGCCCAAGCCGTACTCCAGCAAACCTATGTACAAAGCCGGCCCAAGGGGAGCGAGCTGGCGCGGCTTGAAACACAGCTGAAGGACGCAAAGGCACGCACCAAGAGCGCCGAAGACGCCGCAGGCGCGCTGCTCAAGCGCATGGAATTGAACGGCACCTCCAGCAGTACCGAATCGGCGCGTGGTTACGCTGAACTGCTCAACGTGGCAGCCGCCGCACAGAACCAAGTGGCCGCGGTTCAAACCCTTCTAGAGGGCTTGACCGACGCCCAGCTTGTCCAGGCGCCCACGCTGCCCCAAAAAGCCAGCAAGCCCAAGAAAGGCCTGATTGCCGTTGGCGCCACAATGGCTGCCGGGCTGGCGCTGATGCTGTTTGTTTTTGTGCGCCAGGCTGTGCGCGGCGCGGCCAAAGATGCCGACGCTGCCAGCAAGATGGCCCGTATTCGGCGAGCATTGGCGCTGCGATAGTCGCGCAAGCAAGCAATCCTCAGGTGAGGGGTTGTCCGCAAACTTGACCTCCGTTCATTTCGGATCCGTGAATTTATGACCATTCTCATCACCGGAGCCGCCGGCTTCATCGGCGCCAACTTTGTTCTTGACTGGCTGGCGCAATCGCAAGAACCTGTCGTCAATCTCGACAAGTTGACCTACGCGGGCAACCTGGAAACCCTGGCCTCGGTGCAAGGCGATGACCGGCACATTTTTGTGCAGGGCGACATTGGCGACAGCGCCTTGGTGGCCCGCCTGCTGGCCCAGCACCGGCCGCGTGCCGTCATCAACTTTGCCGCCGAAAGCCATGTGGACCGATCCATTCACAGCCCCGACGACTTCATCCAGACCAACATCGTCGGCACCTTTCGCTTGCTGGAAGCGGTGCGCGCCTATTGGGGCAACCTGCCGCCCGAAGTCAAGGCAGCTTTCCGCTTGCTGCATGTCTCTACCGACGAGGTGTATGGCTCGCTGGGCGCCGGCGATGCGGCTTTTACCGAGCAGCACCGCTACGAACCCAACAGCCCGTACAGCGCCAGCAAGGCCGCCAGCGACCACCTTGTGCGCGCCTACCACCACACCTACGGCCTGCCGGTGCTGACCACCAACTGCAGCAACAACTACGGCCCCTACCATTTTCCGGAAAAGTTGATCCCGCTGATGATCGTCAACGCCCTGGCCGGCAAACCGCTGCCGGTGTATGGCGACGGCATGCAGATCCGGGACTGGCTCTACGTCAAAGACCATTGCAGCGCCATCCGCCGCGTGCTGGAAGCAGGCAAACTGGGCGAGGTGTACAACATCGGCGGCTGGAACGAAAAGCCCAACATCGAGATCGTCCACACCGTCTGCGCCCTGCTCGACGAGTTGCGCCCCAAGGCCGACGGCGCCAGCTACAACACGCAAATCAGCTACGTCAAAGACCGCCCCGGCCACGACCGCCGCTATGCGATTGACGCCAGCAAGATCGAGCGCGACCTTGGCTGGAAGCCCGCCGAAACGTTTGACACCGGCATCCGCAAGACAGTGCAGTGGTACCTGGCCCACCCCGAGTGGGTGGCCAACGTGCAAAGTGGCGCCTATCGCGAATGGGTGCAGACCCAGTACGCAGGCACGGCCGAGGCATGAAAATCCTCCTGCTCGGCAAAAACGGCCAGGTGGGCTGGGAGCTGCAGCGCAGCCTGGCCCCGCTGGGCGAAGTGACTGCGCTGGACCGGAACAGCACCGATTTCTGTGGCGACCTGGGCAACCTCACTGGCCTGCGTGAGACCGTGCAGCGCCTGCGGCCCCAGGTCATCGTCAATGCCGCCGCACACACCGCTGTGGACAAGGCCGAGAGTGAGCAGGAACTGGCCCGCCTCATCAACGCCACAGCCCCCGGCGTGCTGGCGCAAGAGGCCCACAAGCTGGGCGCATGGCTGGTGCATTACTCCACCGACTACGTGTTTGACGGCAGCGGCAGCCAGCCCTGGGTGGAGATCGACACGCCCGCACCACTCAGCGTGTATGGCCATACCAAGCTTGAAGGCGAGCAACTGATCGCCCAGCACTGCCAAAAGCACCTGATCTTCAGAACCAGCTGGGTCTATGCCGCGCGCGGCGGCAACTTCGCCAAAACCATGCTGCGCCTGGCGCGTGAACGCGAGCGCTTGACCGTGATTGACGACCAATGGGGCGCGCCCACCGGCGCCGAGCTGATAGCCGATGTCACGGCCCACGCCATCCGCCAGGTGCAGCAGCGCCCAGTCGGTCCGCACGACGAGGCAGGCATCTACCACCTGGCCGCCAGCGGCCACGCCAGCTGGAATTCTTATGCAAAACATGTTCTGGCCCAAGCAGCGCAGGCGCAACCAGCTATTGAGTTGGTAGCGAAAGAAGTGGCCCCCGTGCCCACCAGCGCCTTCCCCACGCCCGCCAATCGCCCGCACAACTCGCGCCTGAACACGGCCAAGCTGCAATCCACCTTTGGCCTGCGCCTGCCGCCCTGGCAGCAGGGCGTGGACCGGATGCTGGCCGAAATCCTTTGAAATACCGAGAACGATCCAAGTCATGACCCAACGCAAAGGCCTCATCCTCGCCGGCGGCTCTGGTTCCCGCCTGCACCCGGCCACGCTGGCCATCAGCAAGCAGCTGCTGCCGGTGTACGACAAGCCCATGATCTATTACCCGCTCAGCACCCTGATGCTGGCCGGAATCCGCGACGTGCTCATCATCAGCACCCCGCAAGACACGCCGCGTTTTGAGCAGCTGCTGGGCGACGGCAGCCAGTGGGGCATGAACCTGCAATACGCGGTGCAGCCCAGCCCCGATGGTCTGGCCCAAGCCTTCATCATTGGCGACAAGTTTGTGGGCAACCAGCCCAGCGCTCTGGTGCTGGGCGACAACATCTTCCACGGCCACGACTTTGCCCCCTTGCTGGCCGAGGCCGATGCTAAAACCAGCGGCGCCACAGTCTTTGCCTACCATGTGCAAGACCCCGAGCGCTACGGCGTGGTGGCTTTTGATGCCAATGGCAAGGCCAGCAGCATCGAAGAAAAGCCAACAAAGCCCAAGAGCAACTACGCCGTCACCGGCCTGTACTTCTACGACAACCAGGTCGTGGTCATCGCCAAGGCCGTCAAGCCCAGCGCTCGGGGCGAGCTCGAAATCACCGCCGTCAACCAGGCCTATCTGGATCTGGGCCAGCTCAACGTTCAGATCATGCAGCGCGGCTACGCTTGGCTCGACACCGGCACGCATGACAGCCTGCTCGAAGCCGGCCAGTTCATCGCCACGCTAGAGCACCGCCAAGGCCTGAAGATCGCCTGTCCCGAAGAGATCGCCTGGCGCAACGGCTTCATCACCTCCGAGCAACTGGAAAAGCTGGCCAAGCCGCTGGCCAAGAACGGCTATGGCCAGTATCTGCAGCGTCTGCTGGTAGAAGGCGGCCAGCCATGAAGGTCACGCCCACCGCCATCCCTGACGTGCTGATCATCGAACCCAAGGTATTTGGTGACGCACGCGGCTTCTTTTATGAAAGCTTCAACCAGAAAGCTTTCAACGAAGCCACGGGCACGAATCATCAGTTTGTGCAGGACAACCACAGTCGCAGCGCCAAAGGTGTGCTGCGCGGCTTGCATTACCAGATCCAGCAGCCCCAGGGCAAGCTGGTGCGCGTGGTGCGCGGCGCGGTGTTTGATGTGGCGGTGGATATTCGCAAGAGTTCGCCCACGTTTGGGAAATGGGTGGGCGTGGAGTTGAGCGAGGACAACCACAAGCAACTGTGGGTGCCGCCGGGGTTTGCGCATGGGTTTGTCGTTACAAGCGAGTCGGCGGATTTTTTGTATAAAACCACCGACTACTATGCGCCCGCGCATGAGCGATGCATTATCTGGAACGACCCGGCTATTGGCATTCAATGGCCGGCCGATGCAGTGCCACTGCTTTCCGCCAAAGACATGCTGGGCAAATCTTTGGTAAGTGCTGAGGTTTTTATATGAATCTATACGGTCGCGCCTCATGATTTACCCCATTATTCTCTGCGGCGGCAGTGGCACTCGTCTTTGGCCGTTATCGCGCAAAGCTTTTCCCAAGCAATTTATTCCTTTGCTGGGAGAAAAGTCACTGTTGCAGCTCACGCTGGAGCGTGTTGCGCCATTAACGGATGGACATATGGGTGGCATTACTTGTGTTGCTGCCGAAGATCATCGATTCTTGCTGGCTGATGTGGCGGCGCACGCTGGCCTGAGCGTACGACAGATTCTGGAACCTCAACCCAAGAACACGGCGGCCGCCATGGCGCTGGCAGCATTGGCCGTGCCAGCTGATGCCATGCTGCTGTTTTGTCCGGCAGATCACCACATTCCCCATACCCAAGCCTTTGTGGATATGGTGCGTGCCGCTGTGCCTGCGGCCAAGGCCGGTCGGCTGGTGACTTTTGGTGTTATGCCCAGCCACCCCAGTACAGCTTACGGCTACATCCAGAAGGGTGAACCGGCAAGTGACGGGGGCTTCGAGGTCGCTCGTTTTGTTGAAAAGCCTGCGTCAGACAAGGCTGTAGAGTTTTTTGCCAGTGGCCAGTATCTGTGGAATGCCGGTATCTTTCTGACCTGTGCGCAAACCTTGCTGAATGCACTGCAGAACCATGCCCCCGATATTCTGGAGGTGTGCCGCAAAGCCATGCAGCAGCCACAGCAAGATGGCCTTTTTGCCCGACCTGATGCGCAGATATTTGCAGGTTGTCGCAGTCAGTCGATTGACTATGCAGTCATGGAGCGTGCAGCCAATGTGAGTGTGTTTCCTTTCGACGGCCTTTGGAGCGACGTTGGTAGCTGGAATGCCGTGGCCGACCTTGCCAAGCAAGATGAGGCCGGCAATCACGCAGGCGGCGATACGCGGCACGCCCATCACCTGCGTGCACGCGCTACCTACATACACGCTGCAGGTAATCGCCCTGTAGTGGCTCTTGGTACCGAGGATTTGTTGATTATTGATACGCCTGATGCTTTGCTCGTGGCCCATGCGGGTCATGCTGAAGCTGTTAAGGAAGTGGTGTCCAAACTGGAGGCGCTGGATGCATCGCAGGCCGTGCAACACCGCCGCGTAGCACGGCCATGGGGCTGGTATGACAGTATAGATATAGGTCAGCGTCATCAGGTCAAGCGCATTACAGTTAAACCGGGAGCCACGCTGTCGCTGCAAATGCACCACCACCGCGCGGAGCATTGGATTGTTGTAAGTGGTACCGCTGAGGTTACCAATGGTGACGAGGTCATGATCCTTACGGAAAACCAGAGCACCTATATTCCATTGGGTCAAACCCACCGCCTCGCTAACCCTGGAAAAGTTCCACTGGAAATTATCGAAGTGCAATCGGGTAGTTATCTGGGTGAAGACGACATCGTGCGGTTTGAAGATACTTACGGCCGTTCGTCGTAAAACCATGTTGGTAATTTTTGCTATGAACGACGCACAACTGTGAACATACTCGCATTGCACAGATTTCTTAGGTTAACGCCCTTCGATGCATCCACGGAACAGGGTCGTTCTGACGAGCGCTATCGACTTGCGGTCTTGTCGATGGCCGCCAATGTGCTGAGCCGTGGCGTCGCAATGTTAGTTATGGTACTCACCGTAAGCCTGACGATCCCCTATTTAGGCGCAGAGCGGTTTGGTGTCTGGATGACAATCGCCAGCTTTGTTGGAATGCTCAGCTTCCTTGATCTTGGAGTTGGCAATGCCTTGATAAATAAAGTAAGCCAAGCTGTGGCTCAAAACAATCCGGACGTATTGCGCCGAACGATAAGTGGGGGCTTAGGGTTTTTATTTATTCTAGGCTGCATCATTGGTGTATTGCTTTTTGGATTGACAAGTGTCTTACCCTGGCACAGGCTAATCAAGGTTAAGGACTTAGCGATAAATGTTGAAGTTCTGGATACGGCGACAGTATTCTCCGTATTATTTGGCTTCTCTTTATTTTCGAATGGTATTCAACGTATTTTTGCTGGATTGCAACGTTCTTTTGAGGCGCATTTAGTCAATTTGGTTGGGTCGTGTTTTTCATTATTTGCCCTATGGGTTGCCACAAAACAAGAGGTTGGCATTCCATATCTATTGGTGGCTACATTAGGTGTCCAGTCGCTAACTAATTTGGGTCTTTTATTTATCCTCACTAACCGCAGTTTATTCACTGTAAAAAACATAGTAATGCATACTCGATTGGAAGCGCATCATCTACTGCACGTTGGCGGGCTTTTTTTTATTTTACAAATCGGAACGATGGTAGGTTGGGGTGCAGACAGCCTAATTATTGCAGGCACCTTAGGTGCGGCACAGGTTGCAGCATTCGCTATTATCCAGCGACTTTTTCAATTTGTGACTCAACCGATGAGTATCGTGAATGCCCCGCTATGGGGGGCTTATGCTGATGCGTATTCAAGAGGTGAAAAAAAGTTCATCGGCAAAACACTAAAAACATCTTTGATCATGACAAGTTTTTTCTCTCTTTCAAGCATGGGAATCCTTTTATTGGCAGGCGAGCATCTTGTGGGAATTTGGACAGGAAATGCTGTAAAAATTTCTCTAGTCTTGCTTCTTGCTTATGGAACTTGGGCCGTATTTGATGCGATAGGTAATGCTCTAGGGGTATTCCTGAATGGATGTGGCATTGTCAGACCTCAGGTTTTTACCGTGATAATTTTCTCGATATGCTCGTTGCCGGTTAAATATGTTTTGGTCAGTAACTTTGGTATTTCTGCGATGATAATTGGTCAGGCGTTAATTTATTTGGTGATCACTTATTTGTCATACGGTGTGATTTTCAGAAAAAAATTACTCGAAACAATTGTCTGATTAAAAATGCTAATGAATATTTGTCGATCATGTGGAAAACAATCTCGCTACCTTCAAAGTGGTGTGATTTTGGGGGTTGAGGTAAATTACTTCGAGTGTTCTAATTGTGGTTACGTTCAAACAGAAGCTCCTTATTGGCTGGATCGAGCTTATGCGGAGGTAATAAATGACAGCGATACGGGAATCATGGTGCGAAATTTGGCAAATGCCAAGATCGTGCTTGCAACGACGCTCGTGTTAGGTAAGTTGGATGGAGCGGTTGTAGATTGTGCTGGGGGATATGGAATTCTGGTTCGACTTCTACGCGATTATGGTATCAATGCGATGTGGTCGGATCGGTACTGTAAAAACCTTGTTGCGCGGGGATTTGAACATACAACTGAAGCGGCTGATTTGGTAACTTCATTCGAGGCATTTGAGCATTTCGTAAATCCAGCAGAGGAGCTCGATCGAATGTTGAAAATCGCTCCTAATATTTTATTGTCAACAGAGATTATTTCAGACCCGGCGCCAAAACACGAAGATTGGTGGTATTACGGCAAAGAGCATGGGCAGCATATCGGGTTTTTTAGAGTGCGAACACTGGAGAAACTAGCCAGTGAAAGAGGGAAGTTTTTATCGAGTTATGGCGGCTCTTATCACTTAATTTCAGATCGGCCAGTTAATAAAGTTCTATGGAAATTTACATTAAAAGCTAACAGAGTAATGCCCCTTTTGTTGCGGAAAAAGCTTAAATCTAAAGTGTGGGCGGATCATGATCAAATGGCTGCATTGAGGTAGTAATGCGCATTGCTTTAGATTATCAAATATTCACGCAGCAAACTTATGGTGGAATTTCGCGTTACTTTGTGCAGTTGACCCAGGGTTTTCTGAACTTGGGGCAGCAGGTAAAAGTATTCGCCCCTTTGCATCGTAATAGTTATCTCCAATCACTACCGCAAGAGGTAGTTAACGGTAGGCACATCGGTGAATATCCACCTAAGACCACGCGTTTTTTTGGGGCATATAATCAATTTGTTTCACGCCAACAAATTCCCAGATGGAGACCTGATGTGGTGCATGAAACATACTACGCAAGGTTGGGATCAGCACCAAAAAAATGCCCAACTGTAATCACGGTTTATGACATGATTCACGAATTATTTCAGAGTGAATTTTCTGAAAAGGATAAGACGGCAGTTATTAAAGAAATTGCGGTAGATCGGGCGGATCATGTGATATGTATTTCTGAAAATACAAAAAAAGATTTGATGAGATTGTATGGAACGCCAGCTAACAAAATATCAGTTGTATTTCTAGGTTTTGATCAGTTTTCCATAAATGAAGGTTTGCAAGAGACTACCGCGCCAGTAACAAAGCCTTTCTTGTTATATGTTGGCTCTCGCGGAGGCTATAAGAACTTTGCTGGCTTTCTTCGAGCTGTGGCGTTGTCGAAGAAATTAGTGGCAGACTTCAATATTGTTGCGTTTGGTGGCCCTGAATTTTCATCTACCGAATTGTCGCTCATGTCCTCCCTGGGGTTTGCTGAAAATCAGGTTCAACACACTGGCGGAAACGATGCATTGTTGGCTGGTTTTTATAATTCAGCGCGGGCTTTTGTTTATCCATCTTTGTATGAAGGATTTGGCATCCCGCCGCTGGAAGCGATGGCGCACCACTGTCCAGTAATCAGCAGTAATTCCAGTTCGATGCCGGAGGTTGTAGGTAATGCCGGCGAGTATTTCAACCCATCAGATTGCGAGGATATGCGGCGTGCTATTGAGGCTGTAGTTTATTCTGATAGCCGCGCTGAGAGTTTGAAGGCGTTGGGATCCGTACGCTTAACTTCCTTTTCGTGGTCTAAATGCGCTCAGGAAACCCTAGATATTTATCGCGCAATAATTTAAAGGGGAATCTGGTGGAAACAAAAAAAACGGCGCTAATTTGTGGCGTAAGCGGTCAAGATGGCGGGTATCTTGCGCAGCTATTGCTGTCGAAGGGTTATACGGTTTGGGGAACTTCAAGAGATATTCAGGGTACAGAATTTGCTAATCTGCGCCTGCTTGGTATTTTGGAGCGGGTAAAGCTTTTGTCTATGGTACCTGATGATTTTCGTAGCGTATTTATGGCGATAAAAATAAGTGAGCCGGATGAGGTTTATTTTCTTGCGGGGCAATCTTCTGTCGGACTTTCATTTGAGCAACCTGCGGAAACTATTCAAAGTGTAGTGATTGGTACGTTAAATATGCTTGAGGCTTGCCGCATGGTGGATAAAGAAATTCGTTTCTACCATGCTGGTTCGAGTGAATGCTTTGGAGACACGCAAGGGCATCCTGCCAATGAGAAAACGCCATTTATTCCGCGTAGTCCCTATGCTGTGGCCAAGGCATCTGCATTTTGGCTGGTAAATAATTATCGTGAGGCCTATAGTCTTTTTTCTTGCACCGGAATATTGTTTAATCATGAGTCACCGCTGCGGCCTGCACGGTTTGTAACTCAGAAAATCATTTCTGCGGCAAAGCGTATTAAAGACGGGTCAAAAGAAGTGTTGTATCTTGGTCGGATGGATATTGCGCGTGATTGGGGATGGGCACCTGAATATGTTGAGGCGATGTGGCTAATGTTGCAACGGGATCGGCCTGACGATTTTGTCATTGCAACTGGTAAATCTTACCTGCTTGAGGATTTTGTCCGACTTGCATTTGCTAGCGTTGATCTTGATTGGCGAGAATATGTGAGACAGTCCGATAAATTTTTTAGACCAACAGACTTGCTTGTAAGTAGCGCTGATCCGAGTAAAGCTAAATTAGAGCTAGGTTGGCAAGCTCAATTCGACATGCCTAAAGTTGTTGAGAAAATGATGCAGGCTGTTTAGATATAAATTTATAGAAGGTTGTAAGAAATGACAAAAAAAGCACTGATTACAGGCATTACAGGCCAGGACGGCTCGTACCTCGCAGAATTTCTTCTTGCCAAAGGCTATGCGGTGCACGGTATCAAACGCCGCGCTTCGTCGTTTAATACCCATCGGATTGATCACATTTATCAAGACCCCCACGTGCAAAATGCCCAGTTCAAGCTTCATTACGGTGACCTGACCGACTCATCCAATCTGACGCGCATTCTGCAAGAAATTCAGCCTGATGAGGTCTACAACCTGGGTGCGCAATCACATGTGGCGGTCAGTTTTGAATCGCCAGAATACACGGCCGACGTCGACGCTATGGGCACTCTGCGTCTGTTGGAGGCGATCCGCCTTCTGGGCCTGGAAAAGAAGACTCGTTTTTACCAAGCTTCGACCTCCGAGCTATACGGTCTGGTACAAGAAACTCCTCAGAGAGAGACAACACCCTTTTATCCACGCAGTCCTTATGCAGTAGCCAAGATGTATGCCTACTGGATCACCGTGAACTATCGCGAAGCTTATGGCATGTATGCGTGTAATGGCATTTTGTTCAACCACGAATCGCCGCGCCGTGGCGAAACCTTTGTTACCCGAAAAATCACCCGTGGTCTGGCCAACATGGCGCAAGGCCTTGAGCAGTGTCTTTACATGGGCAACATAGACTCGCTGCGCGACTGGGGTCATGCCAAAGACTATGTGCAAATGCAATGGTTGATGCTGCAGCAAGACCAGCCGGATGACTTTGTGATTGCCACTGGTGTGCAATACAGCGTGCGCCAGTTCATCACTTGGTCGGCGGCCGAGTTGGGTATCACACTTGAATTTGTTGGCAACGGTGTGGACGAGCACGCGGTGGTGAAAGCCATTACCGGTGACAAAGCACCGGCGCTCAAGGCGGGTGATGTCATCGTGCGCGTTGATCCGCGCTACTTCCGTCCGGCTGAAGTTGAAACTTTATTGGGTGACCCGACCAAAGCGAAAGAAAAGCTGGGGTGGGTTCCGGAAACCACCGTGCAGGAAATGTGTGCGGAGATGGTTGCACACGATCTGGGCGAAGCACGCCGCCACGCGCTCCTGAAATCTCACGGGTATAGCGTTGCAGTCGGCATGGAGCATTGAGCAAAATGATGGGCCAGAATTCTTATATCCCGCTAGAGGCCAAAATCTACATTGCCGGGCACCGTGGCATGGTTGGCGGGGCGATTGTTCGTCAGCTACAAGCACTGGGCTACAAGAATTTGGTGACCCGGACTCATGCCGAGCTTGATTTGATCGACCAGGCCGCTGTCAATGCCTTCTTTAACGCTGAGAAGCCGCAGCATGTTTTCCTGGCTGCAGCCAAGGTAGGTGGCATCCATGCCAATAACGTCTACCGTGGTGAATTCATCTATCAAAACCAGATGATCCAGAACAACGTAATCCACGCCGCTTATATTAACGGCGTGGATCGGCTGATGTTCCTGGGCTCCAGTTGCATCTACCCTAAAGAAGCTTCGCAACCAATCAAGGAAGAGTACCTGCTAACTGGGCCACTAGAACCGACCAACCAGCCGTACGCCATTGCGAAGATCAGTGGCATTGAGATGTGCTGGAGCTACAACCGGCAATACGGTACGAAATACTTGGCCGTGATGCCCACCAACCTTTATGGCCCTGGTGACAACTATCACCCAGAAAACAGCCATGTTATACCTGCATTGATTCGGCGCGCGCATGAATACAAGCTTCGAAATGAACCCGAGTTTGTGGTTTGGGGTACAGGCGCACCACGACGAGAGTTTCTATTCTGCGAAGACATGGCAAGCGCCTGTGTTTATCTGATGAGGCTCCCACAAGATGAATACGACTTATTTTTGAATGAAACCCGTCCACCTTTAGTCAATATTGGCACCGGAGAGGATGTAACTATTGCTGAACTTGCGCAAACTATTTGTGATGTCGTCGGATACAAAGGCAAAATTGTTTTCGATGCCAGCAAGCCCGATGGAACCATGCGCAAGTTGCTTGACACAACTCTACTCAATGGTCGGGGATGGCGCGCCAAAATGAGGATGAAAGATGGGTTGATGATTGCATATGATGACTTCAAGAAAAATGTCTCAACCAATTCTGTTTGAGGGCGAACCTTGCATAAACTCGCTCGTATCCAAGGTGGCAAGCGTTTGAGGGTAACGTCGTTGGAAGGCGTCCAGATGCTTCCGCTGATCAGTGTCATTACTGTTGTCTACAATGGCTCAGCTCAATTGCGGGCCACTATCGAAAGCGTGCTCCAGCAGAAGCGGGACGACCTTGAGTACATCGTCGTCGACGGTGATTCGACTGACGGCACGCGCGACGTGCTGCTCAGCTTTAATAGCCAGTTGGACTACTGGGTCAGCGAGCCTGACGCCGGCATCTATGATGCAATGAATAAGGCAATAAATCTCGCCCGTGGCCAGTTCATTTATCACCTGAATATTGGCGACCGACTGTTGCGAATTCCAGGGGTATTAAACGAACCTGTGCCCGAGGATGTAATCTGCATCGCAGGTGTTGTGCAAACTTCGGCTAACGGCTTACACATCCCCTCTGCCGGTGTGGCGCTGCGCTTTCACAACACATTGCACCATCAGGGTTGTTTTTACCGCAAGACTCCCGAGCTGCGATACGACCTTCGCTACAAGGTTTTCTCCGATTTTGATCTGAATCAGCGACTGCTGCGCAGCGGGGGCAAGATTGTGCTGTGCTCCGACGTCGTTGCCGTTCACGACTCTGGGGGCATCTCCCACACCACGAACCGGTTTTTTGAGGTGTACTGCATCGTGCGGAGGAACTTCGGCCCATGGTGGGTCGCGGTCTGCTTCGCCTATTTCAAATACAGAGGCCTGCTCAAACGCCTCCGGCTGTTATGAGTGTGAAACTGTTAGCTCTCATCGTCGTCTACGGCTGCGATCCGGCTGACACTCCATCCATGCGTAGCCTTGTTCAGTGCGCGAGTGGCGGATGTGAACTGCGCATCATCGTCTGGGATAACTCGCCCCGACCACACAATGTGGATTGGAAAGCTCTAGGACAGACCGGGGCGTATATCTCGACGCCCGACAATCTCGGATTATCAACTATCTACAACCAGGTAATTACACGGCACCTGCAGCCAGACGAGCATCTACTGCTGCTCGACCAGGACAGCGAGCTTCCCGCAGACTTTTTGGAAAAGGCCGCCACAGCGATAGATGCGAATCCCACAGTGGACCTATTCCTGCCCATGGTGCGCGCCAACAGCCGCTGGGCCAGCCCGGTTACTTATTTCTGCGGTTGGGGTCGGCAGTGGAAGGCGGGCGTGGTGGGCTGCATTCTGTCGAAGCAGGTCTGCGCGATCAACAGTGGCATGATAATTTCTTCGGCTTATCTGCATGGTTCGTTCCCGGGGTATGACGAACGACTGCGTTTCTACGGCACTGATACGCAGTTCATGTTGGACTACATGGACCGAAGATCTAGATTATGTGTAATTGATTCGGTGATCATGCACGATCTGAGCTTCTTCTCTGGACCTTCAGCCAAACGTGCGGAAAAATTCATTGCGATGCGAACGGCATACCATTTCATCTACGAGCGGCGACCGCGCATTCAGCGGATCGCCGTCAAGCTCGTTATGCTTGCGGTGTCGATCCGCTATGCAGTTCGGCACAGGGATTTAGCCTTCCTTCGCGGCTGCGATCAATGATCGAAGACAACCTCATCATCCTGCTGTTCGCGTTCGCCGCCACGGGCGTCGTTCAATACGCGCTGGTTCGCCAGCGGGTTGCCAGCATCGCTGACCCACTGCTCTTTTTCGTTGTGACGTCTGCTTTCTCTTTGGCGCTGGGTTGCTTAGCCGTGGATGACTCGTGGCTGCTAGCGAGGCTATTCGTCTACTTCGCCTGCTTTTATGCGGGCTTCCTCCCAGCATCTGGCCCGTCTCAACGGCTCTTGCCACCGTTACAAATGCACGGGGATATTCAGCATTTCCGCGCCATCGTTATTGTGTGCGGTCTCGTTTACCTCGGGTTCAACACGTTCATGTGGATGAAATCTGGCGTCATTCTCCTCTCGGACGACCCCTCGCTGCAGAAGAGCGAGGCCTATGCAGAGGGGTACGGATTAATCCGGCGCTATAACTGGAGTGTGGGGGTGTTCGTCTTGATCGCCAGTCTGTACTGGTGGCTCTGGGAGCGCACAGCTCTCGGGGTTCTTTTCGTGACGGTTTCCGTGCTCATAGCAATAACAGGTGGGGGGAAAGGCGCGCTGCTTCCCTCTATTTTCGCCGTTGGGCTCTTCATTGCCAAGCCGTTCGTCAGCGCTCAGTTATGCAATGATGCGCCGCGCCTGCGCCGCATCATCCCGATTCTGCTGGGCTTTGCATCAATTCCTGTCGCGATCGTCCTCATCACCGAGCATGGGACGGTAAGGGACGCTTTTGATGCATTTGTCATCCGGCTTTTTTCCTTTGGAGATGTATTGCTTTATTGGGGTCAGGAGACGGTCCGCAGCGAGTTCGCTGGACTCGGTCCAGTTGACTATCTGCGTGACACCTTCGGCTCAGTGCTCGGTGCGTTACGTTTGACAGATTACGGTATTCCCATCGGTAACCAGTTCGTTAGAAGCACGCTGCCAGTCGGTACTGATTTTTCAGAGTCCCTGGGACCTAATCTGCCGTTCTACGTTCGTGGAGAATTGTATTTTGGTGCCCTCTTCGCCCCATTGCATGCCTTCATCATTGGAGTCATCTTTGGATACTTGCGAAGGCTCTTCGTTACCTACCGTGGCCACAGCCTTTTGACGTACAGCCTGTTGTCCTTCGCGGTCGTCCTGTCGCTCACTCTTCCAACCGAGGAGGGCCTGGCCGTTGGACAGGTATTTGATTTCGTTATTTTCTTTCTCCCAATCTACGCCTTGACTTCATATTTCAGAGCCTATCGACCCAAACATTGTGGAGCTGAAAATTAGTAACTTACGTATTGTTATTTCAGCAGTCAATCTCATCGAGGGGGGCACGCTTACCGTGCTGCGTGAATGTCTTGCGTCCGCCGCAGCGGTCCTACCCGCAGAGTGTGAGATCGTGGCCCTTGTTAATCGCGCTGATTTAATCAGCGAGCCGCGAATTCGTCTGATATCTATTCCTAGCGCGAAGAAATCCTGGTTCCGAAGGCTGTACTGGGAGTGGTTCGGATTCATGCGCATTTCTCGCGAACTGAAGCCCGCATTATGGCTATCGCTGCACGACATCACGCCGCGCGTATCGGCCACGCGCCAAGCGGTGTACTGCCATAACCCTTCGCCCTTCTATCAAATTAGTTTACGCGAGGCGCTGCAAGAGCCAAAGTTCCTTATGTTCAACCAGCTTTATGCTCTCCTGTATCGTTTCCTCATCAGGCGAAACTACTGCGTTATCGTGCAGCAGGACTGGCTTCGCTCCGAATTCAGGCGGCGCATGGGTCAAATTCCGGTGGTCGTCGCTTATCCATCCCTGGAGGCTGTAGAGTGTCCTGCTGCCCCAACGCCGGGACCGGAATTTGTTTTTATCTATCCTGCTCTGCCACGGGTTTTTAAGAACATCGAGACATTGTGCAAAGCAGCTCAGATATTGGTTTCCCGCGGAGTCGGCGGCTTTGCGGTGCGGCTGACTCTTGACGGTAGTGAGAATCGATATGCCCGCTGGCTACTGAAGAAGTTTGGTAAGACGACGCAAGTTCGATTTATCGGTCGCCAAACCAAGGATGAGATGGTTATGCAGTATCGCGAGGCATCCGCCGTAGTGTTCCCGAGCAAGCTGGAAACTTGGGGACTGCCGATTACTGAAGGCAAGGCGCAACGACGGCCGCTGCTCGTGGCCGACCTCCCATATGCGAGGGTAACCGTCGGGACCTACGATCTCGTGAGTTTCTTTCCGGCCGAATCCCCTGAAGCCCTTGCTGATCTTATGCAATCGCTAGTAGAGCAGACATGGCAGCCGACTGGGAACCACCAGTCCGACCCCGCAGCTCCGTTTGCCCCCGACTGGCCGAGCTTGTGGGGCATCCTCACTAACGGATTGCCGACTGCACCTCAGATCAGCACCGATCGAGCAATATGACGAAGCTGGGTATATCTGATGATGAGTGAAAGACAAAGACCACGCTTTGCGGTGTGCCTGGCTGCATACAATGGGATGGCTTATATCGTTGAGCAAGTTGAATCCATCCTGCTTCAGAAAAATGTAGATATTCAGATATTCATCAGTGTGGACCAATCCACAGACGGTACTGAAGACCGCCTTGCAGAGTGGTCACTGTCCGAGCCGCGTTTGACGCTTTTGCCTTTTAGTCTGCGCTTTGGTGGAGCGGGGCCAAATTTTTACCGACTTTTGCGAGAAGTGGATCTGACCGGATTTGACTATCTGAGTTTTGCCGATCAGGACGATCTTTGGCACCTGGAAAAGCTCTGGCGAGCGCACTGTTTGATGACCGCCCAAAACGCAAAAGGATATTCAAGCAACTTTACAGCTTTCTGGTCTTCTGGGCAGTCTCGCGTGGTAAACAAGGCTTGGCCGCAGCGCTCATGGGACTTCCTGTTTGAGTCGGCAGGGCCGGGATGCACTTATGTACTCCATTCCAGTCTGGCCAAACCGCTGCAGCAGTTAGTGCGCAACGCAGATAAGAGCCTGCTGCGCATTGACTACCACGACTGGCTGACATACGCCTTTGCCAGGGCAAACAACTATTCATGGGTGATTGATGACTGGTCAAGCATGCAATATCGTCAACATGCAAATAACCAGATTGGTGTCAACGCGGGATGGCGTTCGTTTTTGTTGCGTGTTCGAAAAATCTTAAACGGTTACGGCTTTGAGCAATCCTTGCTGATTGCTGAGTTGATCAATGCATCCACGTTACCCGTGGTACGGCATGGTTTGCGTGGTGGCCGCCTCGGTTACCTGTGGCTGGCTTTTCGTGCCAAACAATGCAGGCGTAAGCGTATTGATCAAATCTGGTTCTTCATCTCGTGTGTATTGTTAGCCTTGATCAAGCCTGCAGTTAAAGGTATTGCATGATGCAGCGTATATTGGTCACGGGAGGGCAGGGGTTTGTAGGCAAGGCACTAGCTGCTGGTGCCTTGTCAAAAGGATTCACTGTGCGTGTCAGCTCGCGCCAAAAGTTGATTGCATCAGAATGTCGCTTGGATTTTTCCCAAGTGGGCGATTTGGGCCCTAAGACTGATTGGTCAGCTGCGTTGCAAGATGTTGGTGCTGTTGTGCATTGCGCTGGACGTGCGCATGTGATGAAGGACACGGCGGCAGATCCGCTGGCAGCATTCCGCACAGTCAACTTTGATGGGACATTGAACTTGGCCCGCCAGGCCATTGCTGCAGGTGTGAAGCGGTTTGTGTTTATAAGTTCAATTGGCGTGAATGGTTTGCAGAGCGTGCTTGGCAATCCATTTTTGGTTACAGATAAACCGAATCCTCATAACGCCTATTCGCTTTCTAAATGGGAAGCTGAACAAGGATTGTTGCGTGTTGCTGAGGGAAGCGGGCTGGAGGTGGTCATCATTCGTCCCCCGCTGGTATATGGGCCAAATGCGCCGGGAAATTTTGGTTCTTTGGTACGCTGGCTTCGACGCGGCGTGCCCTTACCTCTGGGCGCTATTCACAACCGCCGTAGCATGGTGGCGCTGGACAACCTGGTTGATTTGATCGTGACTTGCATTGACCATCCGGCAGCCGTAAACCAGACGTTTCTGGTCTCGGATGGGGAGGACTTGTCCACGACGCAATTGCTGCAGCGCTTGGGGCGAGCTTTGGGCAAGCCGGCGCGGTTGATTCCGGTACCCGCTTTGTTGCTAAAAGCTGGGGCTGCATTGGTGGGCAAGCCTGCGATTGCGCAGCGCTTGTGCGGGTCTTTGCAGGTCGATATATCAAAAACCAGACAGTTGCTGGGGTGGGCTCCGCCCTTGTCTGTCGATGAGGGTTTGAAAAAAGCGGCGGAAGGATATTTGCGTGAAGCGTCTGTTTGATTTGCTACTCGCCTTGTGCGCGGCGGTAGTTTTGGCACTTCCTGTCGCCGTGGTTGCTATGGCTGTGCGCCTGACCTCTGCAGGGCCTGCTCTCTATTGGTCTGATCGGGTAGGCCGGGCCAACAAAATTTTCAAAATGCCCAAGTTCCGCAGCATGCGGGTTGGCACACCCGCTGTGGCCACGCATCTGCTGGCGGATGCCAAGTCGCACCTGACACCGATTGGCAGCTTTTTGCGTAAGAGTAGTTTGGATGAGTTGCCCCAACTGTGGAGCATCCTGGTCGGCGACATGAGTTTTGTCGGGCCCCGGCCTGCGCTGTTTAATCAGCATGACCTTATCGCCCTGCGCACCCAGCATGGCGTGCATGAGTTGGTGCCTGGCTTGACCGGGTGGGCCCAGGTCAATGGGCGCGATGAGTTGCCGATTCCTGAAAAGGTAAAGCTGGATGTGGAATATCTGCAGCGGCAGTCGCTCTGGTTTGATATTCGCATTCTCTGGCTGACCTTTGTGAAGGTGCTGCGTCGCGACGGGGTTTCTCACTGATGAAACGCTTGCTGATTGTGGGCGCTGGTGGCCATGGCCGCTCGGTGGCAGAGGCGGTGCTGGCCGCCGGAAAATACGAACTGGCGGGCTTTGTGGATGATGCGGCACTAGGCTTGCAGCAGGTTTGGGATTTGCCGGTATTTGGCGCCACTGCTGATCTGGCCAGTTGCCGTGAACATGCAGATGCGGCCGTTGTTGCCATTGGCAACAACCGCTTGCGCGAGGCCTTGCAGTACACACTCTATGCTGCAGGCTTTGAACTGGCCACTGTTGTTCACTCCCACGCCATGGTTTCACCCCGGGCCGTCATCGGCGCTGGGTGCGCCATCATGGCAGGCGCCATCGTTGGCACCGGGGCGCAATTGGGGGCTGGGGTCATCGTCAATTGCGGTGCGGTGATTGACCACGATGGCCGGGTGGACGACTTTTGCCATCTGGGTGTGAATGCGGCCATGTCGGGTGGCTCGGTGTTGGGGCGCGGCGCCTGGATGCAGGCGGGGTCTGTGCTGGGTTACGGGGCAATCGTTGAAGCTTGGCGGGTGCTTGGGTCTGGCGAAGCAGTAAATAAGTCAATAAATCGCAATGGCATTAAATAAGTTTGTTGTGGCCCCCTTGTTAGAGATGCCCCGGCCCGCCAAGCGCCTGGTGGTGATTGCGCTTGATCTGGTTTTGGCGCTGCTATCTGTCTGGTGCGCCTTCTATTTGCGAATCGACCAAACGGGCTTGCCGCAACAGCAGCAGAAATATGTCTATCTGCTGGCGCCTGTGTTGGCGTTCCCGCTGTTTGTTCGCTTTGGTTTGTATCGCGCCATTTTTCGATACACGGGGCTGGCGGCGCTGGCAACCATCGCGACGGCGGTGGGGGTTTATGCGCTGCTGTTCTTCCTGGCCCTGTTGTGGTTTAAATGGGACGGTGTGCCGCGCAGTGTCGGGCTTATCCAGCCCATTCTGTTTTTGTTGCTGGTCGGCACCAGCCGCGCGCTGGCGCGGTTCTGGCTGGCGGGCTGGTCGGGCAAGGCGGCGCATGCAGTGGGCCGCATGCTGATCTACGGTGCGGGTGAGGCGGGGGTGCAAACCGCTTCGGCCTTGGGGGTGGCACGCCAGTTTGTATTGCTGGGCTTTATTGACGACGACCCGAAAAAGGCTGGAAGAAGCATCAATGGCGTAAGCATCATGAAGCCGGGCGACGTGCCCGACGCTGTGGAGCGCATGGGCGTAACCGACATTTTGTTGGCTATGCCGGCGCTGGATCGCGCACGGCGCAATGAAATCATCAACCGCTTGCGCGCACTCCCGGTGCACGTTCGCACCTTGCCTGGCATGGGCGATTTGGCATCTGGGCGCGTGACGGTTCAGGATTTTCAGGAGCTGGACGTCGAAGACCTGTTGGGTCGGCCGCCAGTGCCACCTGATTCGACCTTGCTGGCACGCAATCTGGCCGACAAGGTGGTGCTGGTCACGGGCGCAGGCGGCAGTATCGGCAGTGAGCTGTGTCGTCAGATTATTCTCGAGCGGCCCCGGCAACTGGTGCTGCTGGATCACAACGAATTTGGCCTTTACACCATCCACCAAGAGCTGGAAGGCTTATGTGCCGAGCAGCAACACCCGGTGGAGTTGGTCCCCTTGATCGCGAGCGTAGGCAACTTTGGGCGCCTGCGCGAGGTATGCAAGCTGTATCGGCCCGCCACGGTGTACCACGCGGCCGCATACAAGCATGTCCCCCTGGTTGAATGCAATCCTTCGGAGGGCGTGCTCAACAATGTCTATGGCACCTTGAACATGGCCCGCGCCGCCATGGAAAGCGGCGTTGCACACTTTGTGCTAGTGTCCACCGACAAAGCAGTTCGCCCCACCAATGTGATGGGTGCTACCAAGCGCATGGCCGAGCTGGTGTTGCAGGCACTGGCCGCAAGCCCAACGGTGCGGTTCCACTTGCCTGATGGCACGGAGAGCCCTGAGATCGCCAACAACACTCTGTTTGCCATGGTGAGATTTGGCAACGTGCTGGGCAGCAGTGGCAGCGTGGTGCCGCTGTTTCGCAAACAATTGCTCGCGGGCGGGCCGCTGACCGTGACACACGAGGAAGTCACCCGCTATTTCATGACCATCCCCGAGGCCGCGCAGTTGGTGCTGCAGGCTGGCGCCATGGCGCATGGCGGCGACGTCTTTGTGCTGGACATGGGCCAGCCCGTCAAGATCATGGACCTGGCCCGGCGCATGGCGCAGCTGTCTGGCTTGTCAGTGCGCGATGAGCGCAACCCGACTGGCGACATTGAAATCAAGGTGGTGGGCTTGCGCCCCGGCGAGAAGCTCTATGAAGAGTTGCTGATTGGCGAAAACCCCGAACCCACTGCGCACCCGCGCATCATGAAGGCCCATGAGGATTTCGTTGCATGGCCGCAGCTTGCGCCGGTGCTGGTGGATATGCGGTTGGCCGCCACGCAGAACGATGTGGCCGTGATGAAAAAGATTCTCACGCAACTGGTGCATGGCTACAGCCCGCCACCTGCAAGCAACTCTGCGATCCAGACATAGACCAAGAAGGGCGTTGCCAGCCATCTGATGCCCGGGGGGCAGATGCAGGCATGCAAATGCGGCACAATTTGCGCCTCATTGTTTTCTCCGGATGGCCCGCCTCCATGACCGACCTTCTTTCGATAGCACCCCGCGACAAGGCTGAAATTCTGGCCCAGGCGCTGCCCTATATCCGCAAGTTCCATGGCAAGACCATGGTCATCAAGTATGGCGGCAACGCCATGACCGACCCCGACCTGCAGGCCGACTTTGCCGAGGACGTGGTGCTGCTCAAGCTGGTGGGCATGAACCCGGTGGTGGTGCACGGGGGCGGTCCGCAGATCGAGACAGCGCTCAACCGGCTGGGCAAGAAGGGCCATTTCATCCAGGGCATGCGCGTGACCGACGCCGAAACCATGGAAGTGGTGGAGTGGGTGCTGGCCGGCGAGGTGCAGCAGGACATTGTGGGCCTGATCAACCAGGCTGGTGGCAAGGCCGTGGGCCTGACGGGGCGCGACGGCGGCATGATCCGCGCGCAAAAGCTCAAGATGGTGGACAACAAGGACCCGAGCATTGAGCACGACGTGGGCCAGGTGGGCGACATCGTGTCCATCGACCCCAGCGTGGTCAAGGCGCTGCAAGACGATGCCTTCATTCCGGTCATCAGCCCCATTGGTTTTGGTGAAAACAACGAAAGCTACAACATCAACGCCGACGTGGTGGCCAGCAAGCTGGCCACGGTGCTGCAGGCCGAAAAACTGATGCTGCTCACCAACACCCCCGGCGTGCTGGACAAGGGGGGCAAGCTGCTCACCGACCTCACGGCGCGCGAGATTGACGCGCTGTTTGCCGATGGCACCATTTCGGGTGGCATGCTGCCCAAAATTGCGGGCGCACTGGATGCGGCTCGGGCCGGTGTGAATGCCGTGCACATCATTGACGGCCGCGTGCCGCACGCCATGCTGCTGGAAATCCTGACCGATCAGGCCTACGGCACCATGATTCGCAGTCATTGAGATGCTCCCCCTGAGTCGCCTTTGGCGCCTTCCCCCTCTCCTTCGGGAGGGGGACGCACCCGGTGGCCTGGCAAAGCCAGTTCCACGGGTGCACTGGCCTTGGCCGCGCCAGTTGCTGGGGCCGGGAGCCGTGCGCGGCCCGGTGGAGCATTGACATGCGCTTGCTGCTGGTCGAAGACGACGTCATGGTGGCCAGCGGCATCAAGCTGGGGCTCACCGATGCCGGCTACGCGGTCGACTGGGTGGGCAGTGGCGAGCGCGCCGAAGAGGTGCTGCGCACCGAGTCTTTCGATGCGGCCATCATCGACATCGGCCTGCCCGCCATGGACGGGCTGGAGCTGACCCGCCGCCTGCGCCGCCCCGGCATGGCCAGCCCCGCGATGCCGGTGCTGATTCTCACGGCCCGCGATGCCCTGCACGACCGGGTGCAGGGGCTCGATTGGGGCGCGGACGATTACATGGTCAAGCCCTTCGAATTGCCCGAGCTGCTGGCGCGTTTGCGCGCCCTGCTGCGCCGCTCGCAGGCCGCCACCACGGCGGTGCTGAGCTTTGGCCCGCTGGCGCTGGACACGGCCGGGCGCCGCGCCAGCATCCGGACTGACGATGCCGAACAGGTGATCGATCTCGGCCCGCGTGAATGGACGGTGCTGGAATACCTGCTCATCCATGCCCCCAAGCCGGCCAGCAAGGACAAGCTGCTGCAGGCGCTGACCGGCTGGGACAAGGAGATCACGCCCAACGCCGTCGAGGTCTATGTGTCGCGGCTGCGCGGCAAGCTGGAGCCGCATGGCGTGGCCCTGCGCTCGATTCGCGGCTTTGGCTACCGGCTGGAATTGCACGCGCAGTAAACCCGGGCTCCACCATGCAGCGGCCCCGACTTCGCGCGATGACTTCCGATCTGCGCAACCGGCTGTTGATACTGCTGGTGCTGCCCCTGCTGGCGCTGGCGCTGGTGGGGGTCTGGCTCGACTACCGCTCGGCGGACGAGGCCGCAGCGCGGCACGACCAGCGCCTGCTGCGCCTGCTGCCGGCGCTGGCCGATTCCGTGTTGGCCCCGCCCATCCGCGACAGCGAACCGCCCTTGCTGCTGCTGGCGCCGCCGGTGGAGGATTTTTTGCGCCAGCACCCAGGCTACGCGGCCTACAGCGTGCGCGATACCTCCGGGCGCCTGTTGCTGGGCGACGCCTGGGTGCAGCCTGCCGTGCCCACCACGCAGGCGCCCGAGTTCCACAGCCTGGAATATGGCGGCGTCACCTACCGCGTGGCGGTGCAGCGCGGGCGCACGGGGGCTGGCGAGCTGGTGGTGGCGCTGGCCGATGGGTCCGACCCGCGCCAGCAATGGGCGCAGCAGCTGCTGCTGCGGGTGTTGCTGCCCAACCTGGTGCTGGTGGGCGCGGCGGGGCTGGCCATCCACTGGGCGGTGCGCCGGGCCTTCAAGCCGCTGGTGGACCTGGCCGACGCAGTGGAGCGCCGTTCGCCGCGCGACCTGAGCCCGATCGACGAAGCCGCATCGCCCGCCGAGGTGCGGCCCCTGGTGCACTCGCTGAATCGCCTGTTTGCCTTGGTGAACGCGCAGGCCGAAGGACAGCGCCGCTTTGTGGCCGATGCGGCCCACCAGCTGCGCACTCCGCTGGCCGGTTTGCAGGCCCAGGTGGAGGCATGGGCCATGATGGCCCGCGCCTCCGTGCCGGCACCCCTGCCGTTGAATTTTGATAAAAAACATCCTCCAGCCCTGGATGGACAGGTGCCAGGCGCTATTGTTCTAGGCGTTGAGCAGATCGAAAAGCTGCGCCACGCCACGCGCCGCACCTCGCAGCTGGCGCACCAGTTGCTGGCGCTGTCGCGGGCCGACGCGCGCAGCCTGGATGCCCAGCCGTCCCAGCGCGTGGACCTGAAGGACCTGTGCGAAGCCCTGCTCGAATCCTTTCTCGATGCAGCCACCGGCAAGGGGCTGGATCTGGGGCTCGATGTGCAGTCTGCGCATGTTGCCGGCCATGACTGGTTGCTGCGCGAGCTGCTCTCCAATCTGGTGGACAACGCCATCAAGTACACGCCGGCTGGCGGTGTGGTCACCATTCGCTGCGGCGTGCGCCATGCCATGGGGCTGCACCGGGTGTTCCTGCAGGTGGAAGACGATGGCCCCGGTGTCCCCGAGGCCGAGCGCGGGCGGGTGATGCAGCGCTTTTACCGCGTGCCCGGCTCGGTGGGCGAGGGCACTGGCCTGGGGCTCGCCATTGCCGATGAGATTGCCCGCGTGCACCATGCGACGCTGACCCTGGGGGCCGGCGCTCAAGGGCGTGGGCTGGTGGTCACGGTGGTGTTTCCGCCCTAGCCGCCGGTTGCCGGCGCCTGAATGGCTGCGCTGCCGCGCCTGCCGGCACCGTGGAATGCCTGTGCGAGAATCATTTCCATACATGATTTACGCACTTGCCCACCCCATGGATTGCCTGCCTTGCGCGCCCCGGTACGTGGGTTGCGTGCACGGGGCCGGTGCCTCCACTTCTTGTTTGCTGCATGTCTGAACCATCGCCCACCTCCGAGCCAGTCAGCACTGCCGATGCGGGCGACAGCCCCGCTGCGCGCAAGCGGCCCAAGCCCGGCGAGCGCCGGGCGCAGATCCTGCAGGCGCTGGCCGGGATGCTGGAGCAGCCCGGGGCCGAGCGCATCACCACGGCGGCGCTGGCGGCGCGCCTGTCGGTCAGCGAGGCGGCCCTGTACCGCCATTTCGCCAGCAAGGCGCAGATGTTCGAGGGCCTGATCGATTTCATCGAGCAGACCGTGTTCACGCGGGTGGCGCAGATCGTCGGGCGCGACCTGGCCGATGGTGGGCAAGCCATTGAAGGCGGTGCCCACCAGGCGGCGCGCGTGGTGGCGCTGCTGCTGCAGTTTGGCGAGCGCAATCCGGGCCTGGTGCGGGTGATGGTGGGCGATGCGCTGGTGCTGGAGCACGAGCGCCTGCAACAGCGCATGAACCAGTTCTTCGAGCGCATCGAATCCTCGCTGCGCCAGTGCCTGCGCGCGGCAGCGGGCACGGCGAACTCCGCCACGCCCACGGTGGACGCCCAGGTGGCGGCCAGTGTGCTGACGGCCTTCACGCTGGGCCGCTTGCAGCGCTATGCCCGTTCGGGTTTTCGGCGGTTGCCAACCGAGCATCTGGACGCTAGTCTTGCGCTGATGCTGTGACGGCATAGGCCGGCAGCCGCAACTTGGCCGTCTCTGGCGGCCACATCGGACAGTGGCGGCCGGTGGCGTGCGAACAACGCCCGCAAAAATAAGCCCAAATCTTTGGTGGGGCTTTGGACGCAGCATCAAAAATGCTGCAAAATAGAACGAACGTTCGTTTTATTTTGCATATGCCCTTACCTACCAACTCCCGTCAGGCCACCCGTATCGCGCGCGCTGCCGGCGGCACGGGCCGCGCCCTGCAAAAAGGCCAGCAAACCAAGGCCGTCATCGTGGAGGCCGCCCTGGGGCTGGCCACCCACATTGGCCTGGAGGGGCTGTCGATTGGTGCGCTGGCAGACATCACCGGCATGAGCAAGTCGGGTGTCTTTGCCCATTTCGGCTCGCGCGAAGAGCTGCAGATCTCGGTCATCCGCGAATACCACACCCGCTTCGAGCAAGAGGTGTTCTACCCGGCCATGAGCGCACCGCGCGGCGTGCCACGCCTGCGGGCCCTGTTCGACAACTGGATGAAGCGCACTTCGATCGAGATCGATTCGGGCTGCATCTACATCAGCGGCGCCATCGAGTTTGGCGACCGTACCGGGCTGGTGCGCGATGCGCTGGTCAATTCGGTGCGAACCTGGCTGGCTGCCATGCAGCGCGCCATCGAGCATTGCAAGGAGCTGGGCCAGCTGCGCGACGAGGTGAGTCCCGAACAGATGCTGTTTGAAATCCACGGCCTCATCCTGGCGCTGCACTACGAAGCGCGCTTCCTGCAAACCCCGGGGGCCATCGATCGCGCCATCACGGGGTTCAACAACATTCTGGCCCGCTGCAGCCAACCGGCTGCGGCCAAGGGCCGCCCCGTTTCCACCCAAACCCCCAAGGAGTAAACCCATGCCTACCTACACGCCGCCCCTGCGCGACATGCAATTCGTCATGCACGAAGTGCTCAAGGTCAGTGATGAATTGAAGGCGCTGCCGCCGCATGCCGACGTGGATGCGGACACCATCAACGCCGTGCTCGAAGAAGGCGGCAAGTTTGCGGCCGAGGTGGCTTTTCCGATCAACATCAGCGGCGACACCGAAGGCTGCACGCTCGACAAGACCACCCATGAAGTGACCACGCCCCAGGGCTTCAAGGAAGCCTACGCCAAGTACGTCGAAGGCGGCTGGGCGGCACTCTCCTGCCACCCAGAGTACGGTGGCCAGGGCCTGCCGTTCGTGGTGAACCAGTGCTTCTACGAGATGATGAACTCGGCCAACCAGGCCTGGACCATGTACCCCGGCCTCTCGCACGGCGCCTACGAATGCCTGCACGCCCACGGCACCGAAGAGCAAAAGAAGATCTACCTGCCCAAGCTGACCAGCGGCGAGTGGACCGGCACCATGTGCCTGACCGAACCCCACTGCGGCACCGACCTGGGCCTGCTGCGCACCAAGGCCGAACCCCAGCCCGATGGCACCTACAAGATCACCGGCGCCAAGATCTTCATCTCGGCCGGCGAGCACGACATGACCCGCAACATCGTGCACCTGGTGCTGGCCCGCCTGCCCGATGCGCCCGCGGGCAGCAAGGGCATCAGCCTGTTCGTGGTGCCCAAGTTCAAGGTGAATGCCGACGGCAGCCTGGGCGAGCGCAACGCGATTTACTGCGGCGGCCTGGAGCACAAGATGGGCATCCATGGCAACGCCACGGCGCAGATCGTGATCGACGGCGCCACCGGCACCCTGGTGGGCCAGCCGCACAAGGGCCTGGCCGCCATGTTCGTGATGATGAACGCCGCCCGCCTGGGCGTTGGCAACCAGTCGCTGGGCCTGACCGAAGTGGCCTTTCAGAACGCGCTGGCCTACGCCAAGGACCGCATTCAGATGCGCAGCCTCTCGGGCACCAAGGCCAAGGACAAGCCGGCCGACCCCATCATCGTGCACCCCGACGTGCGCAAGATGCTGCTCACCGCCAAGGCCTACGCCGAAGGCGCCCGTGCGCTGCAGTGCTTCTGCGCCGTGCTGCTGGACAAGGAACTGAGCCACCCCGATGAGAAGGTGCGCAAGGACTCCGGCGAAATGCTGGCCCTGCTGACCCCCATCGTCAAGGCCTTCATCACCGACAACGGCTTTGAAGCCACCGTGATGTGCCAGCAGGTCTTTGGCGGCCACGGCTACATCAAGGAATGGGGCATGGAGCAGCATGTGCGCGACGCCCGCATCAACATGATCTACGAAGGCACCAACACCATCCAGTCGCTGGACCTGCTGGGCCGCAAGATCCTGGGCAACAACGGCGCCTCGCTCAAGAAGTTTGGCAAGCTGGTGGGCCAGTTGGTGGAAGAAGAGGGCGTCAACGAAAAGATGGCCGAGTTCATCAACCCCATTGCCTACCTGGGCGACCAGATGACCAAGTTCACCACCGAGATCGGTTTCAAGGGCCTGCAGAACCCCGACGAAGTGGGCGCCGCCGCCGTGGACTACCTGCGCGTGGCCGGCCACTTGGTGTTTGGCTACTTCTTCGCCCGCATGGCCCAGGTGGCACTGCGCGAAATCGCCGCCGGCAACACCGACCCGTTCTATGGCGCCAAGCTGCAGACCGCACGCTTTTACTTCGCCAAGCTGTTCCCCGAGACCGCCACGCTCATGCGTACGGCGCGTGCGGGCAGCCAGGTGCTGATGGACACCGACCTGGCCCTGGCCTGACCGGCAGGTGGGGCGGATTTCAAGCCTTTTTGCAATGGAGCCTCTATGTATAAAGCGGTAGCAGCTATTGTGTTGGTAGCGTCTGCGGTGCCCGCATGGGCGCAGATGACGCCCGAGGGCCTGTGGCGCAACATCGACGACAAGACCGGTGAGGCCAAGGCGGAAATCCGCATCCGTGACAACGGTGGCGCACTGTCTGGCGTGCTCGAAAAGCGCCTGGCCAAGGACGCCAAGCCCGACGAGCTGTGCAAGGAATGCAGCGACGACCGCAAGGACAAGCCGCTGCAGGGCCTGGAGATCATCCGCAACGCCAAGAAGGCCGAGGGCAAGGATGTGTGGGAAGGCGGCAAGATTCTCGATCCCGAGAACGGCCGCAACTACACGCTGCGCCTGACGCCCATCGAGGGCGGCAAAAAACTCGAAGTGCGCGGCTCCATCGGCCCCTTTGGTCGCACGCAGACCTGGATCCGGGTGCAGTAAACGCCCACGCTCTTAACCCCCGCTCGCCCTGAGCTTGTCGAAGGGCCTGGATGCAAACCCTCGCCACGGCTTCGACAAGCTCAGCCCGAACGGAATTGAAACTCATCAAAATATGTCCAGATTCCAAGTGAAGAAAGTCGCCGTGCTCGGCGCAGGCGTGATGGGCGCGCAGATTGCTGCGCACCTCGTCAACGTCAAGGTGCCGGTGGTGCTGTTCGACCTTCCCGCCAAGGAAGGCGCAAAGAACGGCATCGTCACCCGCGCCATCGACAACCTCAAGAAGCTCAAGCCCGCGCCGCTGGGCGTGGCCGACGACGCCGCACTGATCGGCCAGGCCAACTACGAAGAGCACCTGGAGCAATTGCGCGACTGCGACCTCATCATCGAGGCCATCGCCGAGCGCATGGACTGGAAGCTCGACCTGTACAAGAAGATCGCGCCATTCGTGGCGCCGCACGCCATCGTGGCGTCCAACACCTCGGGCCTGTCGATCACCAAATTGAGCGAGGCGCTGCCCGAGAACATCAAGCCGCGCTTTTGCGGCATCCACTTCTTCAACCCGCCGCGCTACATGACGCTGGTGGAGCTGATCGACACCCCCACCACCGCCCCCGAGGTGCTCGACCAGCTCGAAGCCTTCGTGACCAGCGGCCTGGGCAAGGGCGTGGTGCGCGCGCACGACACGCCCAACTTCATCGCCAACCGCGTGGGCATCGCCGGCATGCTGGCCACCATGAAGGAAGTCGAGAATTTCGGCCTGAGCTTTGACGTGGTGGACGACCTCACGGGCAAGAAGCTGGGCCGCGCCAGCAGCGGCACCTTCCGCACCGCCGACGTGGTGGGGCTGGACACCATGGCCCACGTCATCAAGACGCTGCAGGACAACCTGGACGAGAAGAGCGACCCGTTCTACGCCAGCTTTGAAACGCCCGCCGTGCTGAAAAAGCTGCTGGAGCTGGGCCACCTGGGCCAGAAGACCCAGGCCGGTTTCTACAAGAAGGTCGGTCGCGATGTGCTGCGCTTTGACCTCGACGCCGAAGAGTACGTGCCTGGCGGCCAGAAGGCCGACGAGGTGTACGGCCGCATGCTCAAGAAGCCTGCCGCCCAGCGCCTGAAGCTGCTGCGCAATGCCGAAGGCGCGCAGGGCCAGTTCCTGTGGGCCATCCTGCGCAACAGCTTTCACTACGCCGCCGTGCACCTGGGCACCATTGCCGACAACGCCCGCGACGTAGACCAGGCCATGCGCTGGGGCTTCGGCATGCAGCAGGGCCCGTTCGAGCTGTGGCAGGAAGCCGGCTGGCTCGAAGTGGCGAAGATGATCCAGGAAGACATCGATGCCGGCAAGGCATTGAGCCGTGCGCCGTTGCCCGAATGGGTCTTCAAGGGCCCCGTGGCCGAGGCCGGCGGTGTGCACACCGCGCAAGGCTCGTGGAGTGCATCTGCTGCCAAATTCGTAGCGCGTCGCGCTTTGCCCGTGTACGCCAGGCAGCATTTTCCTGAAAGACTGCTGGGCGAAACCTTGCCCGACTACAAGACGGCTGGCAAGACGCTGCACGAAGACGACGCCATCCGCCTGTGGACGCTGGACGGCGATGATCGCCCCTCCGGTAGCGGGGTGCTCATCGCCAGCATCAAGACCAAGATGCACGCCATCAGCCCCGACGTGTGCGAGGGGCTGAACCTGGCGGTCGAGATGGCCGAGAAGGACTTCCAGGGCGTGGTGATCTGGTCGGGCGACGAGCCCTTCAGCGTGGGTGCCGACCTGCAGGCCATGCTGCCCGCCTTTATGATCGCCGGCGTGAGCGCGGTCGAAGGGGCAGAGCACGAAATGCAGCAGACCATGCTGCGCCTGCGTTACGCCAACGTGCCCGTGGTCTCTGCCGTGCGCGGCATGGCGCTGGGCGGTGGCTGCGAGCTGGCCGTGCACTCGGCCCGCCGCGTGGTGCACATGGAAAGCTACATCGGCCTGGTCGAAGTGGGTGTGGGCCTGGTGCCCGGCGCTGGCGGCCTGACCTACATCGCCCGCCGTGCGGCCGAGAACGCCGAGGCCTCGACCGGCAAGGACTTGCTGCCGTTTCTCACCGAAGGCTTCACCGCCGCCGCCATGGCCAAGGTGGGCACCAGCGCGCTCGAATCGCGCAAGCTGGGCTATGTGCTGCACAGCGACGTGATTGTGCCGCACAAGAACGAGCTGCTGTTTGTGGCCATCAACGAAGCCAAGGCCCTGGCCAGCGGCGGCTGGCGTGCGCCGCACAAGCGCCTGTTCCCCGTGGCGGGCCGCAGCGGCATCGCCACCATCAAGGGCTCGCTGGTCAACATGCGCGACGGCGGCTTCATCAGCCAGCACGACTTCCACATCGCCAGCCTGATCGCCGAAGTGGTCTGCGGCGGCGACGTGGATGCCGGCACGCTGGTGAGCGAGGAGTACCTGATGGCGCTGGAACGCAAGGCCTTCTGTGCGCTCATCGAGCACCCCAAGACGCAGGAGCGCATCCTGGGCATGCTCAACACCGGCAAGCCGGTGAGGAATTGAGCGCCACGATGGACCGCGCACCCAACAAGCTGCAGCGTTCGCTGATGCGCCTGGACGAGGCCCCCGCTTTCATGCGCGGCTTTGTGCAGAACATCATCCTGCGCCGTGCCGTGCCCTTCACGGGCACGGCGGGCATCCGCTTCGACACGCTCACGCCCGAGCGTGTCGAAGTGCGCCTCGCCAACGAACACCGGGTGCAAAACCACATCGGTGGCGTGCACGCCTCGGCCATGAACCTGCTGGCCGAAACCGCCACCGGCATGGTGGTGGGCATGAATGTGCGCGACGACTGCACGCCGCTGGCCAAGGAGTTCAGCATGGCGTTCAGGAAGCGCGCCACGGGTGGCCTCAAGGCCGTGGCCACGCTCAGCGCCGAGCAGCGCGCCACCCTGCAGGCCAGCGACCAGGGCGAGGTGCAGGTCGCGGTCACCGTGACCGATGAAGCCGGCGTGGAGCCGGTCGAATGTGTTTTTACGTGGGCCTGGGTTCCAGCCAGCCGCCCCGCCAAGAATTGAAGGAGTTACCCCATGGCCCAACCCATCCAGGAAGCCTACATCGTCGCAGCCACGCGCACGCCCATCGGGCGCTCGCACCGCGGCTTCTTTCGCAACATGCGCCCCGACGATCTGCTGGCCACCACCCTCAAGGCGGCGCTGGCGGCTGCGCCGGGTCTTGACCCGGCAGCGATTGAAGACATCATCTGCGGCTGCGCTATTCCTGAAGCGCAGCAGGGCCTGAACGTGGCGCGCATTGGCGCCGTGCTGGCCGGCCTGCCCGCCAGCGTGGGCGGCATCACCGTCAACCGTTTCTGCGCATCGGGCCTGTCGGCCGTGCAGATGGCCGCCGACCGCATCCGCGTGGGCGAGGCCGAGGTGATGATCGCCGCCGGTGTGGAAAGCATGAGCATGGTGCCCATGATGGGCAACAGCCCCAGCCTGTCGCCCAGCATTTTCGAGCGCGAAGGCGATGTGGGCATTGCCTATGGCATGGGCCTCACGGCCGAGAAAGTGGCGCAGCAGTGGAAGGTGAGCCGCGAAGCGCAGGACGAGTTTGCGCTGCAGTCGCACCTGAAGGCCCTGGCTGCGCAAAAGGCCGGCTACTTTGCCGACGAGATCACGCCCATCGAGGTGACCGACCGCACGGCCAACCTCGAAACCGGCGAGTCCATCGCCACCACCCGCACCGTGAGCCTGGACGAAGGCGCGCGCGCCGACACCTCGCTCGAAGGCCTGGCCAGGCTGCGCACGGTATTCGCTGCGCGCGGCTCGGTCACGGCGGGCAACAGCTCGCAGACCAGCGACGGCGCCGGTGCGCTGATCCTGGCCAGCGAAGCGGCCGTGAAGCGCTTTGGCCTCACGCCACTGGCGCGTTTCGTGAGCTACGCGGCCAAGGGCGTGCCACCGCACATCATGGGGATCGGCCCTATCGAAGCCATTCCGGCCGCACTGCGCTATGCAGGCCTCAAGCACCAGGACATCGACTGGTACGAGCTGAACGAAGCCTTTGCGGCGCAGTCGCTGGCGGTGATGAACACGCTGGGGCTGGACCCTGCCAAGGTGAACCCGATGGGGGGCGCGATTGCGCTGGGGCATCCGCTGGGGGCGACGGGGGCGATCCGGTCGGCGACGGTGGTGCATGCGCTCAAGCGGAACAAGTTGAGGTATGGGATGGTGACGATGTGTGTGGGGATGGGGCAGGGGGCTGCGGGGATTTTTGAGGCTGTTTGATTTGATTTGACTTGACTGGCTACATGCCTGAGATGCCTTCCCCACCCGTTCGGGCTGAGCTTGTCGAAGCCAGGGCTGGTGCGCTGGTTTGGGCGGTGTGCGTTGGTTGAGTGCGGAGGCCGGGTCTCGCCCCGGCGGGCAACCTGAAGGGAACCTGAGCGGACATCCCTTCGGGCCATCGCTGCGCTCGGCCCGGGCTGCGCAGCGCGAGGCGCTTGCGCCCGCGAGAGGGGGCCGAGCGCAGCGATGGCCCGTATTTGGCTTCAACCCCATCTGGCTGCGCCTGCGGCGGGGCGATTGCGGGGTGGCGGGTGTGCCGCAGGACACACCCGCCTCGTGAACTGACTCGCCGTGGCTGTCCGAGCGGCGCGCGCAGCGCAAAGCGAGTTCCACGGCGCACCCCGCAACCGCCCCGACGCAGGTCTGCCCCGAAGGGGTCGCAGGCTGTGGGTCGCCTTTTCTTTGCTTACGTTCTTTTGGCGAAGCAAAAGAAAGTGAGTCGGCCGCCGGGCCGAGACCCGGCCTCCGCCCTCAACCAAAACCACCCACAATCCAACCCACCCCCAACCCAGTCCCCTCCACGACCCTCACCCCGCCCGTTTCGCGGCACACTTGCAGTCATGACCGACCCACACCCATTCGATCAAGCCATACAGCTACACGCCGAAATCCCCGGCCAGTACCAGGGCCAGACCCATGCGGGCTACTGGAACATGGTGGGCCCCTTTGGCGGCATCACCGCAGCCACGTTGCTGCAGGCCGTCATGCAGCACCCGGCGCGGCTGGGCGACCCGTTGTCGCTCACCGTCAACTACGCAGGCGCCCTGGTGGCGGGGCCTTTCACCGTGCAGGCCACGCCGGTGCGCACCAATCGCTCTACCCAGCACTGGACGCTGTCGATCCTGCAGGCCGATGCCGAGGGTGCCCAGGTGGTCACCACCACCGCCACCGCCGTGACGGCCGTGCGCCGCGAGACCTGGAGCGCGGGCGATGTGCCCATGCCCGACGTGCCGCAGCCGGCGGACCTGCCCGCCATTCCACCGGGCTTTGGTTCGGAGTGGCTCAGCCGCTATGAGATGCGACCCGTGACCGGAACGCTGCCGCGCGCCTGGGATGGCAGCGGCGACCACAGCCTGACCCAGCTGTGGATGCGCGATGCACCCCCGCGTCCGCTCGACTTTTGCGCGCTGGCGGCGCTGGCCGATGTGTTCTTTCCCCGTGTCTGGTTGCGCCGTGCGCGCCGCGTGCCTGCGGGCACCGTGTCCATCACGGTGTACTTTCACGCCAGCGCCGAGCAGTTGCTGCAAACCGGCATGGGCTACCTGCTGGGCCAGGCGCGCGGGCAGGAGTTTCGCAACGGCTTTTTTGACCAGACCGTGCAGCTGTGGAACGAGGCGGGCACCATGCTGGCCACCAGCCACCAGATCGTTTACTACAAGGAATAAGAAGCGGGCACTGTGTCGCCCCCATTTCCCTTCACAACCCCCCAGACCCACCATGACCGAAGCCACCCAAGACATCCTCGTGCACACCGAAGCGGGCGTGACCACCATCACCTTCAACCGCGTGGACAAGAAAAACTCCATCACCACCACCATGTATGCCGCCATGGCCGATGCACTGGCTGCTGCCGAGGCGGACGCCAGCGTGCGCGCGGTGGTGTTCCAGGGCGACGTGGCGGTATTCAGCGCCGGCAATGACATTGGTGATTTTCTGCAGCAGCCGCCCGCCACCCAGGATTCGCCCGTGTTCCGCTTCCTGCGCGGCCTGGCCGCTTTCCCCAAGCCCGTGATTGCAGCGGTCTGCGGCCCGGCGGTGGGCATAGGCACCACCCTGCTGTTCCACTGCGATCTGGTCTATGCGGGCGACAACGCAGCATTCTCCATGCCGTTCGTCAACCTGGGCCTGTGCCCCGAGGCAGCATCGAGCCTGCTGGTGCCGCAGATGCTGGGCTACCACCGCGCTGCCGAAGCCCTGCTGCTGGGCGAACCCTTCATGGCCGAGGCGGCGCTCGAAGTGGGCCTGGTCAACCGCGTGGTGCCCCCCACGGAATGCAATGGCGTGGCACAGGCACAGGCGCGCAAGCTGGCCGCCAAGCCGCTGTCGGCGCTGATCGAGACCAAGCGCCTCATGAAAAAAAGCCAGGCCCCCCAGGTGCTCGCCGTGATGGCCGAAGAAGGCGCCAGCTTTGGCCGCATGCTGCGCGAGCCCGCAGCGCGCGAAGCCTTCGGCGCTTTCATGGAAAAACGCAAGCCCGACTTCAGCCAATGCTGAAACCAGCGCTGCGCCCGCCGCCCCAGGGACACCGATGACAAAAACCATAGCAACACCCGTCGCGTTCGAGCCCGAGTTCATTGCCGGCGTGAAAACCATTTTTGAGGAAAAGATTGTCTTCAACCAGGTGCTGGGCCTCAAGGTGGTCAGTCTCGCGCCCGAGCGTGTGGTGGCCCGCATCGACATGAAGCCCGAGCTGGTCGGCCACTTTGCCTACAACCGCATCCACGGCGGCGTGATCAGCGCGGGCCTCGATGCCATGGGCGGCCTGGCCGTGATGGCCGCCATTGGCGCCAAGCACATGGACGAGACGCCCGAACAGCGCCTGCACCGCTTTGCCCGGCTGGGCACCATTGATCTGCGCGTGGACTATCTGCGGCCGGGCATCGGCAGCCATTTCGAGTTGCGCGCCGAGGTGCTGCGCCTGGGCTCGCGCGTGGCCACCACGCGCATGGAGTTTTTGGGGCCCGATGGCGTGCTCATGTCAGCGGCCGCCGCAGCCTATATCGTGTCCTGAACGCGCCCGATCTGGTGTGTCCATGCAAGTGATGCAAGTGCATGCAACCAGCGAACGATTTGGTTACCGATCTTGCGCAAGACGCCAAGGTGCAATGCCCCGGCACTCCTACGATGCCTTCTTTTCAAGGAGATCCGATGGCTGTGCAGAACCCCTTTTTTGGCAAGCGCGAAACTGAAACCTTCCAGCCCCGCCACAACACGGTCACCCCCAGCACCGTGAGCAATGTGTCACCCAGTGCCAGTGCAGCGGTTGCCGCCGCTGCCGCCAAGGCGCCGGCAGAAAACAGTGGCAGCAAGCTCACCGTGGGCCCCAACATCAAGCTCAAGGGGGTGGAGATCACCGATTGCGACACCCTGGTGGTGGAAGGCACGGTGGAAGCCACCATGGATTCACGGGTCATCCAGATTGCCGAGCAGGGCGCGTTCCGTGGCTCGGCCGACATCGATATCGCCGAAATCCGCGGCGAGTTCAATGGCACGCTCACCGTGCGCGACAAGCTCGTCGTCTTTGCCACCGGCAAGGTCAGCGGGAAAATCCGCTATGGCAAGCTGGTGGTGGAAGAGGGCGGCCAGCTGTCGGGCGAAATCGAGGTGAGCGTGGGCACCGCCACCAGTGCCCGTCCGGCGGCCGCAGCGCGGCCCATGGACGCTCCAGTGCCCGCCGTGGCTCTGGCCTGAACGCAGGGCGTTCAGGTAGGCACCGGCACCGGGCGCGGCCGGCCGTCGGCGTCGATGGCCACATAGGTCAGGCGCGCTTCGGTCACCTTCAGGTATTGGCCCTGGTCCGAGAAGCGTTCGGCATACACCTCCACCTCCACCGTGATGGAGGTGCGGCCAATGCGCGTGACCGTGGCGAAGAAGGACAGGATGTCGCCCACCCGCACCGGCTGCTTGAAGATGAACTCGTTCACCGCCACGGTCGCCATGCGGCCCTGGATATAGCGCGCGGGCAGCACCGAACCGGCCAGATCGACCTGCGCCATCACCCAGCCGCCGAAGATGTCGCCATTGGCGTTGCTGTCGGCGGGCATGGGAATGACCTTCAGTACCAGTTCATGGCTGGAGGGCAAGGCGGGTGCGGGGAGGTGGGGCAAATCAGGCATGGGCACAATCGGGGTGAATAAGCAACCCCCGGAATTGTCCCCTATGCGCCACCACGGCGATTCTTCTCCCCCTCCTTCTCCGAACGACCCCGCGCACAAACGCTCTGACTGGGCCACGCTCTCACGCCTTCTGCCGTATCTGTGGCAGTACAAGGGGCGCGTCGTTCTGGCCATCGTGTTCATGGTGGGCGCCAAGGTCGCCAATGTGGGCGTGCCGGTGCTGCTCAAGAACCTGGTCGATGCCATGGCGCTCAGGCCCGGCGACCCGGCTGCCGTGCTGGTGGTGCCGGCCGGCTTGCTGCTGGCCTACGGATTGCTGCGCCTGTCCACCTCGCTGTTCACCGAGTTGCGCGAACTGGTGTTCGCCAAGGCCACGCAGGGCGCGGCGCGCTCGATTGCCTTGCAGACCTTCGAGCACCTGCACGCGCTGAGCCTGCGCTTTCATCTGGAGCGCCAGACCGGTGGCATGACGCGCGACATCGAGCGCGGCGTGCGCGGCATCGAGTCGCTGATCTCGTTCACGCTGTTCAACATCGGCGCCACGCTGATCGAAGTGGCCATGGTGCTCACGGTACTGGCCGTCAAGTTCGATGCCTGGTTTGCCTGGATCACGCTGGCTGCGCTGGCCTGCTACATCGCCTTCACGGTGCTGCTGACCGAGTGGCGCACCCAGTTCCGCCGCCAGGCCAACGAGTTCGATTCGGCCGCGCACAGCAAGGCGGTGGATTCGCTGCTCAACTACGAAACCGTCAAATATTTCAACAACGAAAGTTTCGAGGCCCGCCGCTACGACGAAAGCCTGCAGCGCCTGCGTGCCGCGCGCCTGAAGGCGCAAAGCTCGCTCTCGCTGCTCAACACCGGCCAGCAGCTCATCATTGCCACGGGCCTGGTGGCCATGCTCTGGCGCGCCACGCAGGGCGTGGTCGATGGCCACATGACGCTGGGCGACCTGGTCATGGTCAACGCCTTCATGATCCAGCTCTACATCCCGCTGAACTTCCTGGGCGTGATCTACCGCGAGATCAAGCAGAGCCTGACCGACCTGGACAAGATGTTCACCCTCATGGACCGCGAGCGCGAGGTGGCCGATGCCCCCGGCGCGCAGCCGCTGGTGGGGCTGGCACAGCCCACGGTGCGCTTTGAGAATGTGCAGTTCGCCTACGACCCGGCCCGGCCCATCCTCAAGGGCATCAGCTTCGAGATTCCGGCGGGCAAGACGGTGGCGGTGGTCGGCCCTTCGGGTTCGGGCAAGTCCACGCTGGCGCGGCTGCTGTTTCGCTTCTACGACATCCAGCAGGGCCGCATCACCCTGGCCGGGCAGGAAATCCGCGACGTCACGCAGGCCAGCCTGCGCCAGGCCATCGGCATCGTGCCGCAGGACACCGTGCTGTTCAACGACACCGTGGCCTACAACATCGCCTACGGCCGCCCCGGCGCCAGCCAGGCCGAGATCGAGGAAGCCGCCCGCGCGGCACGCATCCACGACTTCATCGCCGCCACGCCCAAGGGCTACGCCACCCAGGTGGGCGAGCGCGGCTTGAAGCTGTCGGGCGGTGAAAAACAGCGCGTGGCCATTGCGCGCACCTTGCTGAAAAACCCGCCGGTGCTGATCTTCGACGAGGCCACCAGCGCGCTGGATTCGGCCAACGAACGCGCCATCCAGGCCGAACTGCAAAGCGCCGCGCGCAACCGCACCACGCTGCTCATCGCCCACCGCCTGTCCACCGTGGTCGATGCGCACCAGATCCTGGTGATGGACGCGGGGCAGATCGTCGAGCGCGGCACGCACGGCGAGCTGCTGGCACTGGACGGGCGCTACGCCAGCATGTGGGCGCTGCAGCAAAGCGGAATGGAGTGACAGTGATGCCTGGTACAAACCCGAATGATTGATGTGAATTAAGCACCAATCCATTGTGATCCGACCGTCTTCCTGACGGGGCGCTCTGGTGAAACAATCGAGCCGAGTCGCGATCGATGCTCTCCTTGCACCAAAAAGCACGGGAGCGTGATGGCCCACGAAGCCCGTTGTCCCTGGAGGAGCCCGGATTGTGTCGGATTTACGTTTTTCTCAGTTGATGCAGGCCCGCCTGGCGGCCGACCCGCAGGCTCCGGCCTTTGTGCACGGCGAGGGCGTCACCACGGTGGCGTCGCTGGCGCATCAGGTGCAGTGCATGGCGGCCTGGTTGCGTGCCGCGGGTATCGGTCCCGGGGACCGGGTGGCCGTGTGGCTGGTGAACCGGGTCGAATGGCTGGCGCTGCTGATGGCCGCCGCACGCATCGGCGCCACGGTGGCGGCGGTCAATACCCGCTACCGCCGGGAGGAGGTGGCTCACATTCTGCGCACCAGCGGCGCCCGTCTGCTGGTGACGCAGCTGCCCCATCAACGGCTGGACTTTTTGGCCATCCTGGCAGGCCTGGACCCCGCGCAAGTGCCCGATTTGCAGCAGGTGGCCGTATTGGGCAGCGGCAGCGCCGCGCCTGCTGGCGTGGCCGACCTTGCCGCCGGCCTGGCCTGGCGGCTGGTTCCATTGGACTGGCAGCCATGCGCGCTCGATACCGGGCCGGACGATTCGGACCCCGACGCCACGGTGGTGTTGTTCTCCACCTCGGGAACGACCAAGGCGCCCAAGCTGGTGATGCACCCGCAGCGCACCCTGGTGGACCATGCCTTGCGCTGCACGGCGGCTTACCGCCTGGATGCACCCGGTGCCTGCCTGCTGACCCTGCTGCCGCTGTGCGGCGCTTTTGGCTTGAACAGCACCCTGGCCGCGTTCGCCGCGGGCGCGCCGGTCGTCTTGCCGGCTTTGTTTGAAGCTGACGAGGCCGCGGCCTTGCTGGCACGCCATGCGGTGACGCATTGCTTTGGCAGTGACGAGATGGTGCGCCGCCTGGCGGAAAGCTCGGAGGCGGCGCAGCCTTTTGCGTCGCTGCGCTTCTTTGGCTTTGGTGCCTTCACGTCGAATTTCACCGAAATCGCCCAGGCCTGTTGTGCGCGGGGTATCCCGCTGCACGGCCTGTACGGTTCCAGCGAGGTGCTGGCGGTTTTCTCCGCCCAGGCCGGCGACCTGCCCCTGGCGCAGCGCCTGGAAGGTGGCGGCATGCCCGTGGCCGGGGCGCAGGCGCGCATTCGCATCCGCGACGAGGCCACGGGCCAGTTGCTGCCAAGCGGACAGTCGGGACAGATCGAAATTCAGGCGCCCAGCCTGTTCCAGGGCTACTTCGGCAATCCGGCGGCCACGGAAGAAGCCATGCACGAGGGCTATTTCAAGACCGGCGACCTGGGCCATCTGCGGCCCGATGGCAGCCTGGTGTTCGAGACGCGGCTGGGCGATGCCGTGCGCCTGGGCGGCAACCTGGTCAACCCGGCGGAAATCGAAGAACTCCTGCAGCGCGATCCCGGCGTGCGCGAAGCCCAGGTGGTGGCGGTGCCGATCCAGGGCCAGGACCGCCCCGTGGCCTTCATCGTGCCCGAGCCGGGTGCGGGGCCCGACACGGCGGCCTTGCTGGCCCAGTTGCGCCAGTCGATTGCCAGCTACAAGGTGCCGCAGCGGGTGTGGATGCTGGCGGCCTTTCCGCTGACCCAGGGCGCCAACGGCAACAAGATTTCCCGTGCGCAGTTGCGCCAGATGGCGCAGGAGCGCCTGGCCGCCGAAACCGCCCAGCCCAAGGAGCCCGCATGAACCCCCGTTACTTTGAAGACTTCACCGTGGGCGAGCAGTTCACCAGCTCGGGCCGCACCGTCACCGAAGCCGATCTGACCCTGTTCAACATGATCTCGGGTGACTGGAATCCCATCCACGCAGACGCTGAGTTTGCCGCTGGCACCCGCTTCGGCCAGCGCATCGTCCACGGCGCCTTTGGCGTGGCCTTGCTGACAGGCTTCATGCACCAGATGGGGATTTTCGAGGGCACGGCGGTGGCCATGCTGTCGCTCAAGGAATGGAGCTTCAAGGCCCCCATTCTGATGGGACAGACCCTGCGCCTGCAGCTCACCGTGACCGAGCTGGACCCTGGCAGCAGCGCCCGCATGGGTCGCCTGGGCCGGCATTTGCAGCTGCGCGACCAGCACGGCCAGGTGGTGCAGGAAGGCAGCAGCGATCTGCTCATCCTCAAGCGCCCGCCCACAAGTCACGCCTGATCCCGTCTGATTTCCCGGCCTTGCACGCTTCCCTTTCCCATCCTCAGGAGACAACATGAAAAAACGCCTTTCCACCCTTGCCGCAGTGACCCTGGCCCTGTGCTCCGCCACGGCGGTGACCCAGGCCCACGCCCAGGCCTACCCCAGCAAGCCCGTGACCATCGTCGTGCCGTATTCCGCGGGTGGGCCGGTGGACAACTTCATCCGCGCCCTGGGCCAGCAGCTGTCCGACAGCTGGAAGCAGCCAGTGGTGGTGCTCAACAAGCCGGGCGCCAACGAAATCATTGGCGCCGACCAGGTCGCTAAGAGCGCGCCCGACGGCTACACCCTGTTCGCCGGCACCGAGGCCTCGCTCACCATGGGCCCGCACCTCTACAAAAAGCTGCCCTACAACGTGGAGAACGATTTTGTGCCCATCAGCCAGCTCATCAGCCTGCCGCTGGTGCTGTTTACGCACAAAAACACTCCCGCCAACACCGTGCCGGAATTTGTGGAGCTGGCCCGCAAGGCCAAGGCCCAGGGCAAGCCGCTGAGCTATGGATCCACCGGCGCGGGCGGCATTGCCCACCTGCCCATGGTGACCTTTGAAAAGCAGGAAGGCATCTCCATGACCCATGTGCCCTACCGGGGCGCGGCCAACCTGATTCCCGATGTGATTGCCGGCCAGGTGGATACGGCGGTGCTGGCCGTGTCGGTGATCGAGCAGCATGTGAAAGCCGGCGCGCTCAAGCCCCTGGCCGTGTCGTCCGAGACCCGTAGCGTGGCCTTGCCCCAGGTGCCGACTTTCAAGGAGGCGGGCGTCAAGGACATCCACGCCATCTTCAGCATCGGCCTGCTGGCGCCCAAGGGCACGCCAGCGGCGGTGGTGGACAAGGTTGCCGCCAGCGCCAAGGCCATCATCGCCACACCGGACTTTCGCCAGAAGAACATCGATGCCTTCAGCTACGTGCCCGTGGCCTCGACTCCGGTGGAGTTCAAGACCTATCTGAGCAGCAACAGCAAGCTGCAGGCCGAGCGGGTCAAGGCCTCTGGCGTGACGCTGGACTGAGCCCCATCTGTCTTCCCTTCGTTTCCTGACCTTCTGAGCGATTGACCATGAACGCCATCACGTCCCGAATCCCCGCCGCGCTGCAGAACCTGGCGCTGCCCATCATTGCCTCGCCAATGTTCACCGTCAGCTACCCCGAGCTGGTGCTGGCCCAGTGCAAGGCGGGCATCGTGGGCTCGTTCCCGGCGCTCAATGCCCGCCAGCCCGAGCTGCTGGGCGAGTGGCTGCAACAGATGAAGGCCGACCTGGACGCTTACCGGGCGGCAAATCCTGGCCAGCCGGTGGGCCCCATCGCGGTCAACCAGATTGCGCACAGCTCCAACGTGCGCCTGATGCAGGACATGGAAACCTGCATCCAGCACCAAGTGCCCGTCATCATCACCTCGCTGCGCGCGCCCGCGCGCGAAGTCGTGGATGCCGTGCACAGCTACGGCGGCGTGATCTTTCATGACGTGGTCAATGTGCGCCACGCGCAAAAGGCGCTGGAGGCGGGGGTGGACGGCCTGATCGTCGTGGCCGCAGGGGCGGGGGGGCATGCGGGTACCCAGTCGCCCTTTGCCTTGGTGGGCGAGGTGCGGCGCATTTTTGATGGCCCCCTGGCCCTGTCTGGTGCCATGGTCACCGGCGGCGCCGTGCTGGCTGCCCGTGCCATGGGTGCGGACTTTGCCTACATGGGTACGCGCTTCATTGCCAGCAAGGAAGCCAACGCCAGCGAGGAATACAAGCAGGCCATCGTGAAGGCGGGTGCGTCGGACATCATCTACAGCAACTGGTTCTCGGGCGTGCATGGCAACTATCTGCGCGAGAGCATCGAGCGCGTGGGCCTGGACCCGGAAAACCTGCCGGTGGGTGACAAGGCCAACATGAGCTTTGCCGATGGCCGATCCAAGGCCAAGGCCTGGAAAGACATCTGGGGCGCAGGCCAGGGCGTGGGCCAGATCCACGACCTGCCCGAAGTGCGGGAGATCGTGGCCAGGCTGCGCGCCGAATACGACCTGGCCCGCGCACGCATTTGCACGGGTTGACGTCTGGCGCTTTCCAGGTCCAGGGCGGCGGCACGATGACGAAGCCTTATGCTCGCGGTTCGAAGGAGGGGCCGGTGGATCAGTCGCCGTATTTGTTTTTTGCGGAAGTGGTGGAGGCCGGCAGTTTTGCGATTGCGGCCCGGCGCCTGGGCATGGACCGCTCGAATGTCAGCCGCCGTATCAAGGAGCTGGAGCACACCGCGGGTGTGCAATTGCTGCGCCGCACCACCCGCAAGATGATGCTGACCGATCTGGGCGCTGCGTTCTACGAGCAGTGCTTGGCGGTGCGCAGCGAAATCGAGCAGGCCAAGAACCTTCTGCTGTCGCATGGCGATGGGGTGCGTGGACCCCTGCATGTCAGTTGCCCGCCGGCGATTGGCCGGCTGTACCTGGTGTCTTTGTTCGAGGCGTTCTGTCGCCGTTACCCTGCGGTGTCCCTGCAGATCACCTTGAAGTCGGGCGCGGTGGATTTGATCGATGAGCGGATCGATGTGGCGATCCGTTTCACCAATGAGCCATCGCCACACCAGGTGGCCAGGGTCTTGGGGCAGACACACTGGATTTTTTGTGCCAGCCCGGACTACCTGGCCGAGCATGGCGCCCCGCAGTTTCCCGAGGACCTTGCACACCATGCATGGCTGGGTATGCGCACCCGCATGGAGCTGCAGTTTCGCAAGGAGGCCGTCCTGCACCGCGTGGTGCTGCGCTCGCGCGTCGCCTGCCCCGATTACGCCCTGCTGGGGCAGATGGCCCGCGATGGGCTGGGCGTGTGCCTGCTGCCCGTCTATGTCGCATCCCGCGGCCTGCCCCAGGGCGGCCTGGTCCAGGTGTTGGCCGACTACCAGATCGAGCCCACGCCTGGCAGCACCTTGTACGCCATGACCCTGCCAGGCATCCATTCACCGCCGCAGGTCAAGGCCTTTGTCCAGTTCCTGGCCGAGACCGTGCAGGCGGAATTCATCCATTGAGATTTTAAGAAAATATAGGCTCGTCTAGCGAATGCTAGTGACGGGCGTCGAAGGGCTCACGCATAACCAGATGGCCCAGCCGCCTGAGCGTGGCACAAAGCACTGCCTTTCGCCGGAGTCACCGCTTCCTGGCCTGCACCAAGAGCGTGCAGGCTCGCCAGCTTCTCGGTATTGCCGAGGCCGACGAGTCCTCTTTCCCGGTCTCTTGCAAGGGACAAAGAGGGTTGCTGCGCAAGGCACGCCACCGAGGGGGCAAAGCGCAGGCGGGCTGCAAGGGTTCTGAGTACACACCCGTGCTCATGGCGCGGGACCGCGCGGAGGGTAACGGCCAGCCTCATCCTGGAGGCGAACAAGGGCGGTGAGCGTGCAGGCTGCACTCAAGCCCTTGCTGCCACACGACACCATCCTGTGCACCGATGGCCGTGTCACGCTGGCCAGCGTAGCCCAGGCCGTGAACATATCAGCCAGGGCGTGCGCGGTCCCTGACATGTGCAGAACGGCAATGCCTATGTCAGCAGGCTGTGTGGGTGGATTCGCTAGAAGAGCCTGAAAATAACCTCTGGCGCTTGGACTTGAATCCGCCCTACCTGCTGCAACTGGCCGACCACACCGGCGTGGACCTGCGCGATGCCGTGGAGCGCAAGCTGGTGATGAACGCCATCAAGCACCCGGTGCCTCCCGGTGGCCCGGCTTCTGTCGATTGACCCAAGCCGGGCGGGGGTGCTCACGCGTTCTCTGAATACCCCTTGGGCCAGCCGCCGCTGGCGTGGTTGCACTCCTGCCAGTCGCGTCCGCGCGGGGTGTGGCCAATGCCAGGGTTGAAGGTGTTGGTCGGGTCCAGCGACTGGTAGAAGCCCGCCAGTGCGGGCTTGGCCACATAAAGGTGGCCCACGTTGTGCTCGGCCGGGTACTCGGCGCGGCGCTCGTCCAGCAGCTCCCACATGCGGTGCTCCATGGCCAGCGGGTCCACGCCCTTCTTCACGATGTAGTCCTGGTGGAACACATGGCAGAAGAAGTGGCCGTAGTACAGCTTGTGCACCACATCGCGCTCCACGTCCTGCGGCAGTTGTTCCACCCATGCGCGGTCGTTGCGGCGCAGGGCAATGTCCAGCGCCACGATGTCTTCCACCTCGCTGCGGTGCACTTCGCGGTAGCGGATGGCGGCGCCCGCAATCGCAAAGCGGTGCAGGAAGGCCTTGCGCCCTTCGTCGGCATCGCACTCGAACCAGCCGCCCTGGGTGCTGTTCGCAAAGTGCTCCGTCAGGAACGTGCGCGTGGCGTCCACCTGGTCGTTCGATACGCGCACCAGCAGGTGGTGCTCGTACAGGTCGCGCCACTGGCGCACGCGCCGCGGCAGGTGGCTGGGCAGCAACCGGGTCACGGCCTGGATGGCGTGGTCCACAAAACCGCGCATCCCGAGGCGTTCAAAGAAGCCGTCGAATCGGCTCTTCAGTGCAAACGCCGCAGGCACGCGGGCCGTGCCAAAGCGGTCGATGAGCAGGAAGGTGTCCTTGCCGTATTTCTCGCCAATGTCGAACGCGGTGCGGTGGATGTACTCGCCCGCAATGGGCGGGCGCGGTAGCGCCGTGAGCAGGTGGCGGCGCACGGCCGTGAGGTCATCGGGCGTGTTGCTGCCGATGTAGAACACCGTGCTGGGTTCTTTGGGGAAGGTGTCGAGCCGCACGGCAAACAGGCACACCTTGCCAGCCGAGCCCGAGGCCTCGAACAGGCGGGACGGGTCGGCATTGAAGCGGGCGGGGCTGTCGGCGTCCACGGCGCGCACGTCCTGGGCGTAGCGGGCGTCCGATGCGGCGCGCTCGGGCTCGTGGCGCACGTCGGCTTCGGTGTAGCTGCCGTTTTGCAGGCGGGTCAGGATGTCTTCGGGTGTGTCGCCCAGCGCGATGCCCAGGTGGTTCACCAACTCCAGCGTGCCGTCATCGCGCACGCGGGCGTACAGCGCCAGCTCGGTATAGGCCGGGCCCCGGCGCACCAGCGCGCCGCCCGAGTTGTTGCAGATGCCGCCCAGCACCGAGGCGCCGATGCACGACGAGCCGATGACCGAATGCGGCTCGCGGTTGAAGGGGATCAGTGTCTGCTCCAGCCGGTCGAGCGTGGCGCCGGGCAGGCACACCACCTGCTCGCCGCCGCGCACCACCTGCACGCCCGCGATGCGCAGCGTGTTGATGAGCACGATCTCGCGGTCGTAGCCGCTGCCATCGGGCGTGGAGCCGCCCGTGAGGCCGGTGTTGGCCGCCTGCATGATGACGATGCGGTCGGCCGCCACGGCGGCCTGCAGCACCTTCCATTGCTCCAGCAGCGTGCCGGGGCGCACCACGGCCAGCACCGGGCCTTCGCCGGTGCGGTGGCCCTTGCGAAAGCGCCGGGTGGCCTGGTCGTCGGTCAGTACATGGGCGGCGCCCACGGCCTCGCGCAACTGCGTCAGCAAGACATCGCGGGTGATTTGCGGGGCGTCGCTCATGCTTCCCGTACCAGCAGGTCGCCGGTGATGTCGGCCACGCGGGCCACGCTGGTCAGGGTCATGGCCACGCGCATTTCTTTCTCCAGCAGCTCCAGCAGGTGTTTGACGCCCGCCTCGCCCGCTGTGGCCAGCGCGTAGATGAAAGCGCGGCCAATCATGGCGCAGTCCGCGCCCAGGGCAATGGCGCGCACCACGTCCAGCCCGTTGCGGATGCCAGAGTCGGCCAGGATCTTGATCTGGCCCTTCACCGCGTCGGCAATGGCCGGCAGGGCGCGGGCCGACGACAGCACGCCGTCGAGCTGGCGGCCGCCGTGGTTGGAGACGATGATGCCGTCCGCGCCAAAGCGCACGGCATCCTTGGCGTCCTCGGGGTCGAGGATGCCCTTGATGACCATCGGGCCCTTCCAGAAGGCGCGGATCCACTCCAGGTCTTTCCACGAGATGGATGGGTCGAAGTTGGCGCCCAGGTAGCCCATGTAGTCCTCCAGGCCCGTGGGGCTGCCGCGGTAGGCCGAGATGTTGCCCAGATCGTGCGGGCGGCCCAGCAGGCCCACGTCCACGGCCCAGCGGGGGTGCGTCACCGCCTGCCAGTAGCGGCGCAGGGCGGCGTTGGGGCCGCTCATGCCCGAATGCGCGTCGCGGTAGCGCGCGCCGGGCACGGGCATGTCCACCGTGAACACCAGGGTGGTGCAGCCCGCGGCCTGCGCGCGCTCCAGCGCGTTCTGCATGAAACCCCGGTCTTTCAGCACGTAGAGCTGGAACCACATGGGGCGTTGGAGCTTGGGCGCCACTTCTTCAATGGGGCAGACCGACACGCTGGACATGGTGAAGGGAATGCCATGCGCGTCGGCCGCACGCGCGGCCTGCACTTCGCCGCGGCGGCGGAACATGCCGGTCAGGCCCACGGGCGACAGGGCCACGGGAATCGAGAGCTTTTCGCCGAACAGCTCGATGCCGGTGTCGAGGCGGCTCATGTCCTTGAGCACGCGCTGGCGCAGCGCGACGGCGGCGAAGTCATCCACATTGCGGCGCAGCGTCTGCTCGGCATAGGCGCCGCCGTCTACGTAGTGGAACAGGAAGGGCGGGAGAAACTTTTGCGCCGCTGCGCGGTAGTCGTCGCTGGAGGAGATGATCATGATGGCTCTCTCAAATCGGTTGGGGCGGCTGCGCTGCAGGCAGCAGCGTCGGCGCCAGGTCAAGGGGAAGGCGCGTGGAACGTTCGCGCCGTGCGCGGTCTTCGTCCATGCGCTGGATGGTGGTGCGCACATGCTCCAGGTGTTCACCAATGCATTCGCGCGCGCGTTGCGGGTCGCCGTCCAGAATGGCCTGCATCAGCGCCTGGTGCTGCGCGGTGAGCGCCTGCAGGGTGACGGGTGCGCTCAGGCGGAACATGTCGTGGCGGTTGCGCTCCACGGTGGAGAGCACCACGGTGAACAGGCTGTGCATCACCTGCACCAGCACCAGGTTGTGCGAGGCTTCTGCGATGGCCAGGTGGAACTGCGCGTCGGCGCGCGCTGCCAGCTCGGCGTGGCCGCCTTGCTGGTGCTGCAGCATCACGTCAAAGCAGCGCTGGATGTGCACCTTGTCCTGGGCGGTGGCGCGCTGCGCAGCCAGCCAGGCGGTGCTGGTCTCCAGGGCGTGGCGCGTTTCCAGCACGTCATAGCGGTACTGGGGGTCGGACTCGATCAGGCCCGCCAGCGGCACCATGGCTTCCTGCAGCCACTCCGCGGGTTTGTTGGACTGCTGCACGTAGGTGCCATCGCCGCGCCGGGCCGAGAGCACACCCTGGCTGGTGAGCTTCTGGATGGCTTCGCGCACCGAGGTGCGCGAAACGCCCAGATCTTCGGCCAACTGGCGTTCGGCTGGCAGGCGCTGGCCGGGCTGCAGCCCGCGTGTCTGTACCAGGGCCAGCAGTTTTTCGACAACGTGATCGGCTAGGCGCATGGGGGCTCTCGGATTCAGGGTTTCAATGACCCGGAATCATCCACGTAAACACATAGGCCTGCAGCGTGGTGATGATGCCGATGATGGCGGCGAACGTCAGGCTGTGCTTGACGGTGAAGCGGAACAGGTCCGATTCCTTGCCTGACAGGCCCACGGCCGCGCAGGCAATGGCGATGGATTGGGGCGAAATCATCTTGCCTGTGACGCCGCCGGTGGTGTTGGCCGCCACCGTGAGCACGGGTGGCAGGCCCAGCTGGTGCGCCGTGGTGGCCTGCAGTGCGCCAAACAGGGCGTTGGCCGAGGTGTCAGAGCCCGTGAGGAATACGCCGATCCAGCCCAGGAAGGGCGAGAAGAACGCAAACGCCTGGCCGGTGTGGGCCAGCGCCAGCGCCAGCGTGGCCGACAGGCCCGAGTAGTTGGCCACGAACGCAAAGGCCAGCACCATGCCGATGGAGTAGATCGGGATAAGCAGCTCCCGCACCGTCTCGCCCAGCGTGACCACGGCCTTGGCGGGGGAGAAGCGGGCGAAGGCCATGGTCAGGATGGCGGCAATCAGGATGGCGGTGCCGGTGGCAGCGAGCCAGTTGAAGGTGTACACCGCGCCATAGGGCGTGGCCTGCGCCACCACCGGCGGCATCTTGGCGACCAGCTTGTCCAGCATGGGCACGGGGATGTTGATGATGGTGGAGGCCAGGGGGCCGCCTGCGGCGAACAGCGCCTTGAAGGGCTTGATGCTCCACAGCGTGACCATGCCGGTCAGGATGATGAAGGGCGACCAGGCCTTGACGATGGCGCCCGCGGTGAGGGGTGCCTCTGCCTTGGTCGACGAGGCGGCATGCCCGGCCGCGGCTTTGCCTTGCGGGGCGCTGTCGCTGTTCTCAAAACGGAAGATGCGTTTGGGCTGCCACACCTTGAGGAAGGCGGTGAGTGCGATCAGCGAGACGATGGCCGAAGTGATGTCGGGCAGCTCGGGGCCAATGAAGTTGGCGGTCAGGAACTGCGTCAGGGCGAACGAGCCGCCGCCCACCAGCACGGCAGGCCAGGTCTCCTTCACGCCGCGCCAGCCGTCCATGATGGCCATGATCCAGAACAGCACCAGAATGGTCATGAAGGGCAGCTGGCGCCCGGCCATCTGGCCGATGATGAAGGGATCGATGCCCGACACCTGGCCCGCCACGATGATGGGAATGCCCATCGCGCCAAAGGCCACGGGGGCGGTGTTGGCGATCAGGCACAGGCCGGCGGCGTACAGCGGCTTGAAGCCCAGGCCCACCAGCAGTGCAGCGGTGATGGCCACGGGGGCGCCAAAACCGGCCGCGCCTTCCAGGAAAGCACCAAAGCAAAAGCCCACCAGGATGAGCTGCAGGCGCTGGTCGTGCGTGACCGACAGGATGGAACTGCGGATGACATCGAACTGCCCGGTCTTGACCGACAGCTTGTACAGGAACACCGCCGCCACAATGATCCAGGCGATGGGCCACAGGCCGTAGAAGAAGCCATACACCGCCGATGCCAGCGCGGCGCTGACCGGCATCTTGTAGAACAGCAGTGCCACGCCCAGGGCCAGCAGCACCGTCACGGTGCCCGCCTGGTAGCCCTTGAGCCGCAGTTTGGTCAGGGCCAGAAAGAAAAAGACGATGGGGATGAGGGCTACGAGCGCTGACAGCCAGATGTTCCCGGCCGGGTCGTAGTTTTGTTGCCAGAGGGTTTGCATAACGGTAAGTGAGGCATTGAAACGCAGACAAAGGCCAGGGGCCCATGGCTTTCTTCACCGCAGTGGATGCGCCGCATTGGGGCGGCGTAGTCTCCGGCCGCTGGCCCCGCAGGTCAGGGGGCCTGAGGGATGGGCTGGCATGAAAGCAGGCTTGGTGCTTTGCCTTCATTGGTAAACGTTGGACTTAATTGGTATGACCAATATAGCCAATCCATGCGAATTGGCTGGATTTTGTGTCTTGTAGTGGGCGATATTTATAGGGTAAATACTTAGTTGTGGTCTTTTGTTTGAATTTTTGTTTATTGGTTATACCAATTTCCTTGAGCGCGATGTGCTGCCTGGGACTTAACGGTGCCAGTACGGTGTGTGAGCCGCCGTTGTGGCGGATGTGCGCGGCGTTGCTGGCCCCCGGGGTCTAGGCGATAGACCGAGAGTTGGCATAAAAAAAGCTTCTAGCGCTTGATACACAAGCGCTAGAAGCTATGGTTTCAGGAGTAATTGGCTTACTTGCGTGCCGCAATCGACTTTTCTGCCAGGTTCACCAGGTCGGCACCGATCTGGCCCTTCCACTTTTCGACCACGGGGCGCGTGGCCTTCACGAAGGCTTCGCGCTCGGCGGGCGTGAGCTGCGTCACGGTGACGCCATGGCTGGCGATCTCTTTCAGCAGCGGCTTGTCGGCCTCGACCACGCCCTTGCGCGCAATGGCGATCTGCTCTTTGCCCGCGTCGATGGCGGCCTGTTTGACGATCTCGCGGTCGGCGGGTGTCCAGCTGTTCCAGATGTCCTTGTTCACCACGAAGATCAGCGGATCATTCATGTAGCCCCACAGCGTCAGGTGCTTTTGCGCCACGGTGTACAGCTTGGCAGCCATATAGACCGACAGGGGGTTCTCTTGTCCATCGACGGCGCTGCTGGCCATGGCCGGCTGGGCGTCGGCCCAGCTCATCTGCGTGGGGTTGGCGCCCAGGGCGGTGAAGGTGTCCAGGAACAGGGGCGAGCCCACCACGCGGATCTTCATGCCCTTGAGGTCTTCGGGCGTCTTGATGGCCTTCTTGGAATTGGAGATTTCGCGGTAGCCGTTTTCGCCCCAGGCCAGTGGCACCACGCCGGCTTTTTCCAGCGTCTGGAACAGGCTCTTGCCCACTTCGCCCTGCGTGAGCGCGTCGGCGGCGGCGTAGTCGGGCATCAGGAAGGGCAGCGAGAACAGGTTGAGCTGCTTGACCTGGGGCGACCAGTTGATGGTCGAGCCCACGGCCATGTCGATCACGCCCTGGCGCAGTGCGCTGAATTCGCGCGTCTGGTCGCCCTGGATCAGCGAGACGCCGGGGTAGAGCTTGATGTTGATGCGGCCGTTGGTGCGCTCGCGCACCTTGTTGGCCCACAGCTCGCCGCCCTTGCCCCAGGGGAAGGCCGTGCCCAGCACGAGCGACATGCGGTATTCGCTTTTGTACGCGGTTTGCGCGATGGCGGCAGGGGCGGTGAATGCCAGGGCGGCGGCAGCGGCCACGGCCGAGGTGAGGAAGGTACGCAGTTTCATTTTCCAGTCTCCTTGTTGAAATCAATAACCCAGTTGGGCGGGCAGCCACAGTGCGAGTTGCGGGAAGGCAATCACCAGCACCATGACGAGGAACATGGCCAGCAGCATCCAGCCGACCCAGCGCACGGTGGACTCCATGCGCACGCCGGCGATACGGCACGACACCATCAGGTTCACGGCCAGCGGCGGGGTGAACTGGCCCAGCGCCACCTTGAGGGTCAGGATCACGCCGAACCATACCGGGTCCCAGTGGTAGTGGTTCATGATGGGCAGCAAGAGCGGCACGAAGATCAAGAAGATCGAGATGCCGTCGAGGAACATGCCCACGGTGATCAGCAGCACGATCAGCAGCGCCAGCACGCCGTATTCACCCAGGCCCGAATTCACGATGGCGTTGGCCACCGGGTCGATCACGCCCAGGGTGGACAGCGAATAGGCAAAGATGCCCGCCAGCGACACCACGATGAGGATCACGGCCGACAGCTCGCCCGATTCGCGCAGGATGGGGAACAGGTCACGCACGGAGATGGTGCGGTGGATGACCATGCCCACGAACAGGCCGTAGAACACCGCCACCACGGCGGCTTCGGTGGGGGTGAACCAGCCCGCGCGCATGCCGCCCAGGATGAGCACCGGCGCGGCCAGGCCCCACAGGGCTTCGCGCAGGCTCTTCCAGAAAGGTGGGCGGGGCAGGGTGGCTTCGAGCGCGCCCATCTTGTGCTGGCGCGCCATCCACACGGCCGGAACGATCAGCGCAATCCCGGCCAGCACGCCCGGCACCATGCCGGCCGCGAACAGCGCCGGCACCGAGGCGCCGGGCACCAGCACCGAGTAGATGATGAACGCCACCGAGGGCGGGATCAGGATGTCGGTGGCGGCCGCAGCGCCCACGACACTGGCCGAGAACGAGGGCGGGTAGCCCGCGCGCGACATGGCGGCAATCATCACGCCGCCCACGGCGGCGGCGTTGGCCGGGCCCGAGCCCGAGATGCCGCCCAGGAACATGGCCACGGCAATCGCCACCAGCGGCAGCATGCCGGGGCCGCGCCCGACGATGGCCACGGCAAAGTTCACCAGGCGCAGCGCCACGCCAGAGCGGTCGAAGATGGAGCCGACCAGCACGAACATGGGGATGGCCAGCAGCGGGTATTTGCCCAGGCCGGCGTAAAAGTTCTGCGGCACGGCCAGCAGGCCGAACCACTGGCTGTCGGCATTGGCCAGCGCAATGGCGGCGGCACCGGCCAGGCCCAGGGCGGCGCCAATCGGCACGCCCACGAACATCATGGCCAGGAAGGCCACGAACAAGAGCGTAGCGATCATGCCTGGAAGTCTCCGTGGTGGTCTGCGGGCGGCGCCTGGCGGCCGCGCCGGATGAACAGGCCGATGGCGCGCGCGGCAATCAGCGCCGAGATCAGGGGCAGCCAGACCGAATACCACCACTGGGGCACGCCGATGCCGGGTGAAGTCTCGCCAAAGCGGTAGTCGTCCCACACCACGCGCACGCTCAGCACGGCCATCAGGCCGAACAGCAGCGCCACCATGAGCGCGCCAAACCGTGCCAGCAGCTTGCGGCGGGCCACGGAGCCGCCTTCGGCAAAGTATTCGATGCGGATGTGCTGGTCACGCGCCACGGCGGCCGAGCCGGCCACCAGTGCCAGCACGATCATCAGGAAGACGGAAATCTCCTCGGTCCAGGCAAACGAGGAATTCGTGAAGTAGCGCACCAGCACGTTGGCGAAGGTGATGAGGGCCAGGGCGGCCATCACGATCACCGTGAGCCAGTCTTCGATGCGCAGCGAGCGGGGGGCGTTGTCTTCGGATGCCGGGGGTGCGGAGGCGCAAGCCGCCGGCCCGGGAGGGGAGGAGGGTGGCATGGGGGCAGAGTCTCGGGGAAACAAACAGGGCGAATGCTGTCGCTCTGCCCGGCGGTGTTGTGCACCAGGGGCCTTGGACGGGGCGGGCGCTGTGTGCGCCGCCGCATATTATGGGGCGTGTCGTGGGGGCGCTTGCCTTCGGGCAGGCCGGCGGCAGTGCCCGTGCGCGCGGATAATGCGGCGATGGAAACCAAGTGGCTTGAGGATTTTGTCAGCCTGGCCGAGACGCGCAGCTTCAGCCGCTCGGCCCAGCTGAGGCATGTGACGCAACCGGCCTTTTCGCGCCGTATCCAGGCGCTGGAAGCGTGGGCCGGAACCGATCTGGTCGATCGCAGTTCCTATCCCACCCGGCTGACGTCGGCGGGCAAGACGCTGTACGACCAGGCGCTGGAGATGCTGCAGGCCATGCAGAACACGCGTGCCATGCTGCGCGCGCACACCAGCGCCAGCCGGGACATGATCGAGTTTGCGGTGCCGCACACGCTGGCCTTCACGTTTTTCCCGGCCTGGGTGTCGAGCCTGCACGGGAAATTCGGCCCCTTCAAGAGCCGCCTGATTGCGCTCAATGTGCACGATGCGGTGATGCGCCTGGTGGAAGGGGGCTGCGATCTGATGATCGCCTACCACCACGCTTCGCAACCTTTCCAGCTGGACACCGGCCGCTACGAGATGGTGAGCCTGGGGCAAGAGGTGCTGTCGCCCTACAGCAAGGCTGACGCCGATGGGCAGCCGCTGTTTCGCCTGCCTGGCCGCGCCGGCCAGCCGCTGCCCTACCTGGGTTACGCGCCTGGCGCCTACCTGGGGCGCATGACCGAGCTCATCCTCAAGGAGTCGGGCACCGCCATCCATCTGGAGCGGGTCTATGAAACCGACATGGCCGAAGGCCTCAAGGCCATGGCGCTGGAGGGGCATGGCGTGGCGTTCCTGCCGCACAGTGCCGTCAGGAAGGATGTGCGCGAGCGCAAACTGGTGAGCGCGGCCCCTGAAGACCAGGAGGGCTTGCAGATCGTGATGGACGTGCGCGCCTACCGCGAGAAACCTGGCGCCAAAGAAGCGCCGAAAGGCACAGCCCAGGCCTTGTGGGCCTATTTGCAGGCGCAAGGCGCCATGCCGATATAAATTGTTCGGTTGGTTTTTCGGGCCTTCTGCCGCGGAAATTCACAGGACTGTCCCCAGCCGTCCAGGGCGGGTCGGAACTGGCTGCGGAACCTGCAGCCAAACATCGCTGTGGCACAAAGATTGCAAGTTCGCATGGCAAGCATTCATCAGGGCATCACGGCATGAAGGTGGGGCAATGGGTAGGGGCATGGGGCTTGGCCGCCGAGGGCCCTGCCTGTTGCGCGATTTCTGGACATGCCCTTCCGGCCAGGTGCCGTTCTGAATGGCATGGCAGGTAAACCCCCTGTTCTGGATTGTGCCGGCCGCACACAATGCGGGTGGACGCAAGTCTCTAGAATTCCTTTTTTACATGACAACAGGAGATAGAAATGAAGAAGCACATTTTCGCGATGGCCGTGGTCACACTCGCGGCCGGTAGCGCTTTTGCGCAGGCTGGCGACACGCTGGCCAAGATCAAGTCTTCGGGCAGCGTGACGCTGGGCGTGCGCGAATCCTCGGGCCTTTCCTACACGCTGGGCAACGGCAAGTATGTGGGCTTCCATACCGAGATGGCCGAAGTCATCCTCTCCGACATCCGCAAGCAGCTGGGTCTGTCCGCGCTGGAAACCAAGTACCAGCCTGTCACCTCGCAAAACCGTATCCCGCTGGTGACCAACGGCACGGTGGATCTGGAGTGCGGCTCCACCACCAACAATGCAGCCCGCCAGAAGGACGTGGCCTTTGCCGTGACCACCTATGTGGAAGAGGTGCGCATGGTCGTCAAGGCCAATTCGGGCATCACTTCGATCAAGGACCTGAACGGCAGGAGCGTGGCCACCACCACTGGCACCACCTCGGTGCAGACACTGCGCAAGAACGAGCGCGCCGGTGGCATCGACTTCAAGGAAGTCTATGGCAAGGACCATGCCGACAGCTTCCTGCTGCTGGAAACCGGCCGTGCCGATGCGTTCGTGATGGACGGCTCCATCCTGGCCGCCAACATCTCCAAATCCAAGAATCCGGCCGATTTCAAGATCGTCGGCGAAGTGCTGTCGGTCGAGCCGATTGCCTGCATGTTGCGCAAGAACGACCCGGCCTTCAAGAAGGCCGTGGACGACAGCATCAAGCGCCAGATCGCCGACGGTTCGCTGGCCAAGCTGTACGACAAGTGGTTCCTGCAACCCGTGCCACCCACCAACACCAAGATCGGCCTGCCCCTGTCTGACGCCACCAAGGCGGCTTGGGCCAGCCCCAACGACAAGCCCATGGAAGACTACGCCAAGAAATAATCGGCACTCGGCAACGCCCCTTCGAGCCATGCGTGTTCGGGGGGGCTTTTTTTGTTGGACGCGCGCCATGCGCTGTCCGGCTTCATGCAGAAATTGGGGGGTACTCCTATGAGTTGGGATTGGCAGGTGTTCTGCCAGGACACCTTGGATAAAGAGGTGGTGCAAGGCTGCTTTGGCAAGGGCGGCGACATCACCTATCTGGACTGGATGCTGTCGGCCTGGGGCTGGACCGTGTCGGTCTCGCTGCTGGCCCTGTTGCTGGCGCTGGTGCTGGGGTCGCTCATCGGCACGCTGCGCACATTGCAGGGGCGGCCGGTGGTCGTGCGACTGGGCAACGCCTGGGTGGAACTGTTCCGCAACATCCCGTTGCTGGTACAGATTTTTCTGTGGTACCACGTGGTGCCCACGCTGTTTCCGGTGATGCAGGGCGTGCCCGGCTTCGTGCTGGTGGTGCTGGCGCTGGGCTTTTTCACATCGGCGCGCATTGCCGAGCAGGTGCGCTCGGGCATCCAGGCCCTGCCGCGCGGCCAGCGCTATGCGGGCCTGGCCATGGGCTTCACGACCTTCCAGACCTACCGCTACGTGCTGCTGCCCATGGCGTTTCGCATCATCATTCCGCCGCTGACCAGCGAGACGATGAACATCTTCAAGAACTCGTCCGTGGCGTTTGCCGTGTCGGTGGCCGAACTCACCATGTTCGCCATGCAGGCGCAGGAAGAAACCTCGCGCGGCATCGAGGTCTACCTGGCCGTCACGGCCTGCTACATCGTCTCGGCATTTGCCATCAACCGCATCATGGCTTTCATCGAAAAGCGTGCGCGCGTGCCGGGCATGGTCGTGGCCGGCGGATCGGGAGGGCACTGACATGAATCTTGACTTCTCCTTCTACAACTGGGACCTGATCTCCAACTTCGTGCTCAAGGGGCTGTATTTCAGTCTCGTGCTCACGCTGGTGGCCACGGTTGGCGGCGTGCTGTTCGGCACCGTGCTGGCGCTGATGCGCCTGTCGGGCAAGAAGTGGCTCGATATTCCCGCCACCATCTATGTCAACGGCATGCGCAGCATTCCGCTGGTGATGGTGATCCTGTGGTTCTTCCTGCTGGTGCCCGCCATCATTGGCCGTCCCATCGGCGCCGAAGTGTCGGCGGTGGTCACCTTCATCGCTTTTGAAGCCGCGTATTTCAGCGAAATCATGCGCGCGGGCATCCAGTCGGTGCCGCGGGGGCAGGTGTATGCGGGCCAAGCGATGGGCATGACCTACAGCCAGAACATGAAGCTGGTGATCCTGCCGCAGGCGTTTCGCAACATGCTGCCGGTGCTGCTGACGCAGACCATCATCCTGTTCCAGGACACCTCGCTGGTCTATGCCATTGGCGCCTACGACATGCTCAAGGGCTTTGAAGTGGCCGGCAAGAACTTTGGCCGCCCCATCGAGGCCTATCTGGCTGCGGCGGTGCTGTACTTTGCGATGTGCTATGCCTTGTCCTGGATGGTCAAGCGCCTGCACCAGAAGATCGCAATTATTCGATGACACCCCCTGAGTCGCTTCGTGCCTTCCCCCTCCAGGGGGACGACACCGGTGGCCTGGCAAAGCCAGTTCCACGGTGTCTGCTGGCGACGGCCGTGCCGGTTGGGCGGCCAGTGCCCTGAACAAGTGACGAGAGAAGAGATTGGAGAAAGAAATGATCGAACTCAAAAATGTATCCAAGTGGTATGGCCCCGTGCAGGTGCTGACCGATTGCTCCACCACCATCCAGAAAGGCGAGGTGGTGGTGGTGTGCGGTCCTTCGGGTTCCGGCAAGTCCACGCTGATCAAGACCATCAATGCACTGGAGCCCTTCCAGGAGGGCGAAATCTATGTGGATGGCGTGGCCGTGCACGACCCCAAGACCGACCTGCCCAAGCTGCGCAGCCGCGTGGGCATGGTGTTCCAGCACTTCGAGCTGTTTCCGCACCTGTCGGTGACGGACAACCTGACCATCGCCCAGGTCAAGGTGCTGGGCCGCAGCGCCGACGAAGCCAGGAAGCGCGGCCTCAAGATGCTGGAGCGCGTGGGCCTGATGGCGCACAAGGACAAGTTCCCGGGCCAGCTCTCGGGCGGCCAGCAGCAGCGCGTGGCCATTGCGCGGGCGCTGAGCATGGACCCCATCGTGATGCTGTTCGACGAGCCCACCTCGGCCCTCGACCCCGAAATGGTGGGTGAGGTGCTGGATGTGATGGTGGGCCTGGCCCACGAAGGCATGACCATGATGTGCGTGACCCACGAAATGGGCTTCGCGCGCAAGGTCGCCAGCCGCGTGATCTTCATGGACGTGGGCGGCAAGATCCTGGAGGACTGCTCCAGGGACGAGTTCTTCGGCCACCCCGAGAACCGCCAGCCACGCACCAAGGAATTCCTCAACAAGATCCTGCAGCACTGAGGGCACTGCACGTCCCGTCGCCCAGCGGCACCTTCGGGTGCCGTTGGCCTTTTCAGGCCGGGGCGGGCTGTGCCATGCGCGTCCCATCCGCCGGTAAGATGCCCCTGGCCGGAATCTCCCGGCATGCGGCCGCAATGGCCTGAAGCCTGAACGAGATACTGACAATGAAACAACCCGTGGTCATCACCGCTGAGCTGACACCCGAAAACGCCCAGGCGCTGGCGCGCTTCGTCAAGAACATCGGCCATGAGGGCATCCGGGCGTGTTCCCGGGACGATGCGGAAACCTTCCTCGTGCGCGATGCGCTCGATTCGCTGCGTGAGGCGCTGGATCTCGCCGGTTACGACCCTGAATAAACCCATGGCTGCCGCCATCCGGGACGCGATGGCAAATTCCCGATAGCGGGCAGGGATGGGACAATGGCGGCCATGACTGCCGCCCTTGACACCCTCACCATCACCCGCCCCGACGACTGGCACCTGCATGTGCGCGACGGCGAGCCCCTGCACACCGTGGTGCCGCACACCGCCGCCCAGTTCGGCCGCGCGATCATCATGCCCAACCTGCGCCCGCCCGTGACCACGGCCGCGCAGGCGCTCGATTACCAGCAGCGCATCCTGGCGGCCGTGCCTCCACGTGAAGATGGTGGTGTGCAGTTCGAGCCGCTGATGACGCTGTACCTCACCGACAACCTGCCGCCCGAAGAGATCGTGCGTGCCCAGGCGGCGGGCGTGGTGGCCTGCAAGCTCTACCCCGCTGGCGCCACCACCAACAGCGACGCGGGCGTGACCGACCTGCGCAAGACCTACAAGACGCTCGAAGCCATGCAGAAGGCCGGTTTGCTGCTCCTGGTGCATGGCGAAGTGACCAGCAGCGACATCGACCTGTTCGACCGCGAGGCCGTGTTCATCGAGCAGCAGCTCATCCCGCTGCGCCGCGATTTCCCCGAGCTGAAAATCGTCTTCGAGCACATCACTACCAAGGACGCCGCCGACTACGTGGCAGGCGCCGACCGCTACACCGCCGCCACCATCACGGCGCACCACCTGCTCTACAACCGCAACGCCATCTTCACCGGCGGCATCCGCCCGCACTACTACTGCCTGCCCGTGCTCAAGCGCGAAACCCACCGCGTGGCCCTGGTGCAGGCCGCCACCAGCGGCAGCGCCAAGTTCTTCCTGGGCACCGACAGCGCGCCGCACCCCGCGCACCTCAAGGAACACGCCACCGGCTGCGCGGGGTGCTACACGGCCCACGCCGCCATCGAGATGTATGCCGAGGCGTTCGACAACGCCGGTGCGCTCGACAAGCTGGAAGGCTTCGCCAGCTTCCATGGCCCGGACTTCTACAGCCTGCCGCGCAACACCGGCACCATCACCCTGCGCCGCGAATCGTGGACCCCGCCTGACAGCTTTGCATTTGGCGAAGCCGAGCTCAAGCCTTTGCGCGCGGGTGAAGCGCTGCCGTGGCGGCTGGTGTAGCCGCCGTGGATTGGGGCGCCGCCTGGCTTGCGCCCTGGCGGGCCACGGGAGAACCGGTGGCGCAGCGGATTGTGCGGGGCGATACCGTGCACAGTGCGCTCCAGGCGGCGCTGGGTGCGGGCAGGGGGGCAATGCGTTTTGTCCCCCAGTCCGAACTGCCCGATGGCACCGCCTACGAACAGTTCATCTTCGACACCCGCCACGTGCCCACGCGCGACAACCTGCATGACTTCTTTAACGGTCTGGTCTGGCTGCAGTTTCCGCTGACCAAGCGGCGGCTGAACCAGTTGCAGGCCCGGGCGATCGCGGCCGATGGCGTGCATGCGGTGCGGGGGGCGCTGCGGGATGCGCTCACGGTGTTCGATGAAAACGGTGCCGTGCTTGATGCTCCGGCGCCGCTGTGGCAGGCGCTGAATGCGCGCGATTGGCGGCGGCTATTTGTAGAACTGCGCCCGCTGTGGTGCGAGGCCCGGCTGGTGTTGTTCGGCCACGCGCTGCTGGAAAAACTGGTTTATCCGCGCAAACCCATCACCGCGCATGTCTATCAAGCGCAGGCAGCGATGGATTCAGCGGCATCTCTCGATGCCTGGCTGGCGCAGCAGCTGCAGCCCGAGCACCTGGTGGCCAAGCCCTTTGTGCCATTGCCCGTGCTGGGGATACCGGGCTGGTGGCCCGGGAACGAGAACTTTTCCTTCTATGATGATTCCCTCGTATTCCGCAGCGCGCCCCGCAAAAACAACCACACCATGGGATCTGCAGCGCTGTGACCCCGGCTTGAAGGAGCGCGCAGCCACCCCCATGTGTGCCGTTCCAGTCCCCCGCACCTCTGTGGAGAACCCATGAAACGCATTATTTTGTTCCTCTTGACCAACGTGGCCGTGGTGGCCGTGCTGGGCATTGTTGCCAGCCTGCTGGGCGTCAACCGCTACCTCACGGCCAACGGCCTGAATCTGGGCGCGTTGCTTGGTTTTGCCTTTGTCATGGGCTTTGGCGGTGCCATCATCTCGCTGCTGATCAGCAAGCCCATGGCCAAGTGGAGCGCGGGCGTGCAGATCATCGAGCAGCCGCGCAACGCCGATGAGGCCTGGATCGTCGAGACCGTGCGCAAGTTCGCCGACAAGGCCGGCATCGGCATGCCCGAGGTCGGCATCTTCGAGGGCGATCCCAACGCCTTTGCCACGGGCGCGTTCAAGAATTCGGCCTTGGTGGCCGTTTCCACGGGCCTGCTGCAGGGCATGACGCGCGAGGAAGTCGAGGCCGTGATCGGCCACGAAGTGGCCCACGTTGCCAACGGCGACATGGTCACCATGACGCTGATCCAGGGCGTGATGAACACCTTCGTGGTGTTCCTGTCGCGCGTGATCGGCTACGCGGTGGACAGCTTCCTCAACAAGAACAACGAGAACCGTTCGGGCCCCGGCATCGGCTACATGGTCACTACCGTGGTGCTCGACATCGTGCTGGGCTTCGTGGCGGCCATCATCGTGGCCTGGTTCTCGCGCCAGCGTGAGTTCCGCGCCGACGCGGGCGCCACCCAGCTCATGGGGCGCCGCCAGCCCATGATCAACGCCCTGGCCCGCCTGGGCGGCATGCACCCGGCCGAGCTGCCGAAAAGCATGGCGGCCATGGGCATTGCCGGCGGCATCGGCAAGCTGTTCAGCACCCACCCGCCGATCGAAGAGCGCATCGCTGCGCTGCAGAACAGCCAGCCCAACAGCTGATTGCGGCCGCTTCTTTCACGAACCGCCAGTGGGCCCAGGTCCCTGGCGGTTTTTTCATGGCGGCGCGTATCAGCCCAAGCCCAGCAGGCTGCGGGCCACGGCCTCGCCCACCTTGATGCCGTCCACGCCCGCCGAAAGAATGCCCCCCGCGTAGCCCGCCCCTTCGCCGGCCGGGTACAGGCCGGGGGTGTTGGGGCTTTGCAGGTGGTCGCCGCGGTCGATGCGCAGCGGCGCCGACGTGCGTGTTTCCACGCCGGTGAGCACGGCGTCGTGCATGTCAAAACCCTTGATCTTGCGGCCGAACACCGGCAGGGCCTCGCGCAGGGCTGTGATCGCATAGCCGGGCAGGGCGGCGTGCAGATCGCCCAGCGCCACGCCGGGCTTGTACGAGGGCTCCACGCTGCCCAGATCCTTGGAGGGCCGGCCTGCGATGAAATCGCCTACCAGCTGGCCGGGCGCGCTGTAATTGCTGCCGCCCTGCACATAGGCGCCCGATTCCAGCTGGCGCTGCAGCACGATGCCCGCCAGCGGATGGTGCCGGTCGGCGGCCAGGGCCTCGACCCCGTGGGTGGCGCCCAGTGCGGCCGCGTAGGCATCGGGGTCGCGCGGATAGTCGTGCGGGTCGATGCCCACCACCATGCCGGCATTGGCATTGCGCTCGTTGCGCGAATACTGGCTCATGCCGTTGGTGACCACGCGGCCCGGCTCGCTGGTGGCGGCCACCACGGTGCCGCCGGGGCACATGCAGAAGCTGTACACCGCGCGGCCGTTGGCGGCGTGGTGCACCAGCTTGTAGTCGGCCGCGCCCAGCAGTGGGTGGCCCGCGTGGCGGCCCCAGCGCGCGCGGTCGATCACGCCCTGCGGGTGCTCGATGCGAAAGCCGATGGAAAACGGTTTGGCTTCCATCTGCACACCCCGCTCGTACAGCATGGCGAAGGTGTCGCGCGAACTGTGGCCCAGCGCCATCACCACATGGGAGGCCGCGAGCTCGGTGGTAGCGCCCGTCGCCTGGTTCAGCACCTTCAGGCCGCGCACATGGCGGCCTTGCGGGCCGTTTTCCACGATCAGGTCGGTCACACGCTGTTCAAAGCGGATCTCGCCGCCCAGCGCGATGATCTGCGCGCGCAGGCTCTCCACCACCTTCACCAGCTTGAAGGTGCCGATGTGCGGGTGCGCCACGTACAGGATTTCCTCGGGGGCGCCGGCCTTGACGAATTCGGCCATCACCTTGCGGCCCAGGTGGCGCGGGTCCTTGATCTGGCTGTAGAGCTTGCCGTCGCTGAAGGTGCCCGCGCCGCCTTCGCCGAACTGCACATTGCTTTCGGGGTTCAACTCGCGCTTGCGCCACAGGCCCCAGGTGTCCTGGGTGCGCTCGCGCACGTTCTTGCCGCGTTCCAGCACGATGGGCCTGAAACCCATCTGCGCCAGCACCAGGGCCGCAAAGATGCCGCAGGGGCCAAAGCCCACCACCACGGGGCGCAGGGGCAGGTCGGCAGGTGCCTGGCCCACGGGGCGCCAGGCCATGTCGGGCGTGGGCTGGATGTGCGGGTTGCCCGCGCATCGTTCGAGCAGGGCGGCTTCCTGCGCGGGATCGGCCAGTGCGATGTCGACGATGTACACCGCCAGCAGATCGGCCTTGCGCGCATCGAAACTGCGCTTGAAGACCTGCAGCTGGGCGATATCGGCATCTGCCAGACCCAGGATGCGGGTGGTGGCGGCGCGCAGGGGCGCCTCGGGGGCTTCGGCCACCGTGAAGGGCAGCCGGATTTCAGAAAGGCGGATCATGGTCTTGCGGGCCCGTGGTTATCGGGCGAGGGGCAATGCGGGAGAGGCCGATTTTACCGGCCGTGCCGCAGAACTTTCTACCGGTACACCAGCACCGGAATCTTCGAATGCGCCAGCACCTTCTGCGTCTCGCTGCCCAGCAACAGGGCGCTGACGCCCGAGCGGCCGTGCGATGCCATGAAGATCAGGTCGCAGCCATGCTCGTCGGCCGCCGCGATGATGAGCTCATACGGCTTGCTGCCCACCCGCACCACGCGCTGGCAGCTGGCGCCGGCCGCAAGCACCTGCTTTTCTGCCGCATCCAGGATTTCCGTGGCAGCTTCGTCCAGCCGGGTCTGGAGTTCCTGGCCGAGGTGCGCGTTGCTGACCGCGCCCATCCCGGCATAGGCCGAAGGCGCCTCGGGCTGGGCGTAGAACAGCGTGATGCGGGCGCCGGTTTCCTTGGCGTAGGACGCCGCCCGCACCACATTGCCCAAGGACAGCTCCGAGCCATCGGTGGGAACCAGAATGTGTTTGAACATGGTTTGCTCCTTTCTGAGGTCAATGCCCACCGGCCCCCGGTTCGATGACACGGGTGGGTTTCGGGGCGATCCAGATGATCGCGGCGGCGATGAAGAACATCACGGCAATGCCCGTCATGACCTGGTTGGTGGACAACATGCCGCTTTGCGAAACGATCAGGTAATCCACCACCTGTGTGGCCGCGTCGGACGGTGTGCCCGACTGCGTCAGCATGGCGTGCACGCTGCCATCGCGGTCGGCCAGGCCCACCAGTTCGGCATGGTTGCGCGTGGTCTGGTTGGCCCACACGGTGGTCACCACCGAGGTGGCGAACGCCCCCGAGAGGGTGCGCAAAAAGTTCATCAGGCCGGCGGCCGAGTCCATCTCGCGCTCGTCCACGCTGCCCAGGGCGATGCCCGTGGTCGGGATGAAGAAGAACGGCAGCGCAAAGCCCATCACGGCCAGCGGAATGGCAATGTCCCAGAACGCCATGTCGCTGTTGGCCAGCGTGCGCCACAGCGTCACCAGGCCCATCCAGAGCACGCCAAAGAACACCAGCGCGCGCGGGTCGCGCTTGCTCGACGCCACGATGGGCGCGACCAGCAGCGCGGTGACGCCCGTCCAGGCGGTGGCCAGGCCCGCCGTGGTGGCGGTATAGCCCATGAAGCTCTGCAGCCACAGCGGCGTGAGCACGCTGACGCCGAAGAAGGCGGCGTAGGCCACGCTGACGGTGATCACGGCAGCGTTGAAGCCCCGGTGGCGGAACACGCGCAAGTCCACCACCGGGTGCTTCTCGTGCAGCTCCCAGATCAGGAAGGCGGCAAAGCCCACCACGGCGATGATGGTCAGCGCCACGATCTGGCTGGAGGCAAACCAGTCGAGGTTCTTGCCCTCGTCCAGCACCAGCTGCAGCGCCACCACCCACACCAGCAGCAGCACCAGGCCCACCTTGTCGAACGGGTTGCGCACGGGGGCATCCTGCATGTGCTGGAGCAGCTTCCAGGCGCCCAGGCCGAAGCCGATGGCAATGGGGGCGTTGATCAAAAACACCCAGTTCCAGGTGAAGTCATCGACCAGCCAGCCGCCCAGGATGGGGCCGACCACGGGCGCCACCAGCGTCGTCATCGACCAGATGCCGATGGCGGCCCCGGCCTTGTCCTTGGGGAAGATGCGCAGCATCAGCGTTTGCGACAGCGGCATCAGCGGGCCGCCGCTCAGGCCCTGGAACACGCGCGCCACCACCAGCATGCCGATCGAGGTGGACAGGCCGCACAGGATGGAGAAGATGCCAAACAGGACCATCGACACCACGAACACGCGCACGGGGCCGAAGCGCGCCGCAAACCAGCCGGTCAGCGGCACCGTGATGGCCTCGCCCACGGCGAACGAGGTGATGACCCAGGTGCCCTGGCTGGCGGCGGCACCGAGCGCGCCGGCAATGTTGGGCACCGCCACGTTGGCGATGGTCATGTTGAGGACCGCGATGAAGTTGGCGGCAGCCAGCATCAGGGCGGCCACGGCCAGCATAGGGCCCTTCAGGGGCGCCACACCGTCGTGGGCCAGGGGGGCCGGCGCGTCGGGCGCCGTCGTCGCTTGACTCATGGTGGCGGTCCCGCTCAGTTCGCTGCGGCGGTGCGGGGGGCTTGGGCGGCGGCAGCGGCTTGCTGGCCGCCCGTGCGGGTGTCGATTTCAGCATGCATCGACAGGCCCACCTTCAGCGGGTTGGCCTGCAGCTGGGCTGGATCGAGCTTCACGCGCACCGGCAGGCGCTGCACCACCTTGATCCAGTTGCCCGTGGCGTTCTGCGCCGGAATGGCCGAGAAGGCCGAGCCCGAGCCGCCCGAGAAACCTTCGACCACGCCCTGGTAGGTCACGCCCTTGCCGTAGATGTCGGCGTGCAGCTTCACGCTCTGGCCCACGCGCACTTTTTCCAGCTGCACCTCCTTGAAGTTGGCGTCCACGTAGATGTCATTGACGGGCACCACGGCCATCAGCGGCATGCCGGGCTGCACGCGCTGGCCCAGCTGCACCATGCGCTTGGCCACCACGCCGTCGAGCGGCGCGCGGATCACGGTGCGCGCCAGATCGACCTTGGCCTGGTCCAGGCGCGCCCGGGCCGCAAGCACTTCGGGGTTGGTGTCCACGGTGCTCTGGCTGATCAGCGCGGCATTGGCCTCCTTGGCGGCCACGGCCGAGCGCTGGTTGGCCGTGACCTGCGCGGCGGCGGCCTTGGCGGCGGCCAGTTGGGCGGTGGCGGCATCAAAGCCATTCTTGGCGCGCGTCAGCTCGTCGCCCGAGACCGAGCCCGAGGCCACCAGCGCCTGGCGGCGCTGCAGATCGATCTTGGCGCGCTCGAAGTCGGCCTGCGCGGCCGCCAGCTGGGCGCTGGCGCGCTGGGCATCGGCCTCGCGGGCGCTGATCTGCGCGCTGAGGTTGGTGTCGTTGGCCATGAGGCTCTTCACGCGGCGCGTGGCGCGGTCGAGTTCCGCCGTAGCCTGGGCCACGGCCAGTTGTGCGTCGGTGGGGTCGATGACCAGCAGCACATCGCCTTGCTGGACGGCGTCGGTGTCGCTCACCTTCACTTCCAGCACGGTGCCGCCCACGGCGGGGGTGATCTGCGCGACTTCGGCCGCCGCGTAGGCGTTGTCGGTCGATACGAAATGCGAGGCGTACAGCTTCCAGTAGGCGGTGGAGCCAATGGCGGCCAGCACCACCACGCCGCCCAGGGTGGCGAGGCGGGCGTTGCGGCGCTTTTTGGCGAGGGCGTCGGCGGCGGAGCTGGTGTGGTTGTCAGACATGGGAATTCCTTGTTCGATGTTTTTGGGGTGGCCGGGCGAGGCTTACTTTGGGGCGCTGGCCAGGGTGCTGGCCTGCGCCGCCTGGTAGCCGCCACCCAGGGCCCGTTGCAGGCCGATGTCCAGCGTGAGCGAGGCCGAGCGCAGGTTGGTCTGGGCGCTGAGGGCGCTCAGCAGGCCGTCTTCGGCCGTCAGCACTTCCAGGTAGGTCGCCAGCCCGCCTTCGTAGCGGTTGCTGGCCACGCGGTGCGCCTCGGTAGCGGCGTCCACGGCCTCTTGCGCCTTGATGAGGCGCTGGCCCAGGGCCTTCTGGCTGACCGCGTTGTCGGCCACGTCCTGCAGCGCGCGTGCCACGGTGGCGTTGTACTGCGCCACGGCTTCGGCATAACCGGCGTGCGCGCCGCGCAGCTCGCCCTGCAGGCGGCCGCCGCTGAAGATCGGCAGCGAAATCGCCGGGCCGAAGCTGGCAATGCCCGAGCCGCCCTTGGCCAGCATGTCCAGCCCCAGCGACTGCACGCCGATCAGCGCCGACAGGTTCACGTTGGGGTAGAACTCGGCCTTCTTCTGGTCGATGCGGCGGGCCTGGGCCTCGGCCCGCAGGCGCGTGGCCACCACGTCGGGGCGGCGGCCCAGCAGGTCGGCCGACAGCTCGGCGGGCAGGCCAAAAGCGCGGTTCAGCACCAGGGTGGGCCGCTGCAGCGCCAGGCCCCGGTCGGGGCCCGCGCCCAGCAGGGCGGCCAGGCGGTTGCGCTGCAGCGCGATCTGCTCGTCAATGGCCAGCAGCTCGCCTTCGGTCACGGCGCGGCGGGCGTCGGCATTGCGCAGGCCACCGCGCGTTTCCAGGCCGTTGTCAAAGCGCTGGGCAAACAGGCTGGCGGTCTTGCGGCGAATCTCCACCGCGCGGGCGGCGGTGTCACGGTTGGCATACAGGCGGCTCAGTTCGGCGTAATTGGCGGCCACGCCCGTAGCCAGCCACAGGCGCGCCTGCGCCAGCTCGGCGCGGCTGGCCTCGACGTCCGACGTGGCGGCGGCCAGCGCGGCGCGGTTCTTGCCCCAGAAATCGAGCTCCCAGCGCACATCCAGCGTGGCGCGGCCGTAGTCGTTCAGGCCCTCGGTGGCGGGCGAGCGGGGGATCAGGTGGTTGTAGCTGAGTTTGTCGCCGGTGACGGACGCATTGGCGCTGACCTGCGGTTGGTTGGCAGAACCCGTGATCTGCATCACGGCGTCCGCCCGTTGCAGCCGCGCCGCGGCGGCAGCCAGGTCGGGCGCGTCGGCCAGCGCCTCGTCGATCAGCGCGTTGAGCTGGGCGTCGCCGTAGGCTGACCACCATTGCTCGGCGGGCCATAGGGCGCTGGGCGCCTGCAGGGAGGCGGTGGACTGGAAAGTGTCGGCCGATTGGGGCTGGGGCGTGGCGCCCAGGTCGGGCAACTGGGCACATCCGGCCAGAAACAGGGCGGCGCCCAGCGTGGTGAGGGGCCAGGTCAGCCGACGCGAGGTGGGCGCGGGCTGCGTGCTGTGGTGAAGCATTCATACTCCATTAAATGAACTGATCGGTTTAGTTTAGCTTTGGTTTTTGGTGAAATCAAGATAAACTGAACCCATTGGTTCAAAAATAAAGAGGTTGACATGCGCGCCAAAACCGAGACAAGACGGCAGGCCATCCTGGAGACCGCCGCCGAGGTTTTTCAGGAAACGGGGTTCGAGCGGGCCACGATGTCGGCCATCTGCGAGCGCCTGGGTTATTCCAAGGCCACGCTGTACAACTACTTCGCGTCGAAGGAAGAGCTGTTTTTGGCCGTGGTGTTCGGTGCCACCGAGGCCGAGTTCCAGGCCACCCTCGCCGCCCTGGATGCCACCGTGGGGGACATGACCGAGGCGCTGCAAAAGTTCGGCCAGGGCCTGCTCACGCTGCTGTATTCGCCCCAGGTGCAGGCGGTGCGCCGCCTCATCGTTGCCGAGGCCGGGCGCTCGGAGCTGGGCCGGCAGTGCTACGAACTCGGTCCCGTGCGCAGCGAGGCGGTGACGGCAGCGTTTTTGCAGCAGGCCATGGACGCGGGCCAGTTGCGCCAGGCCGATGCCCGCATTGCCGCCCTGCACCTGCGGGGGCTGCTGGAGGCCGAATGGCTGGACCGCTTTCTGTTCCAGACCCTGGAGCCGATGTCAGCCGAAGAAATCGGCGCCACCGTGCAGCGCGCGGTGGCTGCGTTCATGGCGGCCTATGGGCCCGTGGCAAGGCCCGCGTGCGCGCAGCAATCCCAGTTCTGATCGCCATATTTGCAATGCTATTGATAGCATAAAACGATTTTCCAGTAAGCGCCTGCTGGTGTTTCTGGTGATGGTGGCGGTTTGTCGGCACGCCCGGGCCGCTATCGGGACAGCGCCTGAAGGGCGGCGTCAGAACCACTCGCCCATGTCGTCCTGCTGCGCCTTTTGCTGTTGGCGCTCGGCCTTGATCCAGCCCTTGAGCGTGGCCGGGTCGGCGCGCAAGGCGTTCAGCGCCTTGCGCAGCTGCAGGTTCTCGTACTCGACGATCTGCAGGTGCGCACGCAGCTCGCGCAAGAGGCCCGCGGGCTTGAGGTTTTGGTAGGGGTCGAGCCCGAACGCCATCAGGAAATGGTCTTGCACCTCCCGCACCTCCTGCTGCAGTTCCTTCAACTGCTCGGCCAGCACGCGGTTGTAGTGTTGCAGGCGCTGCTCGCTCAGGCCTGCGATGTGCTCGGAGTCGATCTGCTCGATTTCCAGCTGCAGTTGCAGCAGGTCGAGCAGCTTGTTGTCCTGATAGGCCTGGTTCACGCGCTGCATCAGCACCGTCTTGCGCTCGCGCTCGGCGGGGTCGGTTTCGCGGTCGGGGTGCAGGTGGCTGGCGAGCTTGCGGTAGATCTCGCGCACCGACTGCGTGGCTTGCGCCGCCTCTTCCTGGGCCTTGAGCTCGCGGGCGCTGGGCTTGCGCGGCCGCGCGGCGCGGCGGGCCTCGCGCTGCTGCCCGGCCTGTTCATGCCGTTCCTGCTGGGCCTGCAACTGCTCTTGCAGGCGGCGCAGGAAGTCCTCGGGAGATTCCATGTCGGCATCCTGCAGGTCCACGTCCACGCCGAAAACCTGCCGCGCCATGGCCTGCGCCATCTCCTTGGCAACGTCGTTGCCCGCGGCCTCTTCTGCGTCGTAGTCGCTGCCGCTGTGGCGGTTGTAGATCTCCTTGAGGCTGGTGCGCATGGCCTCGTCGGGGAGGGTGTCGATCAGCACGGCGAGCCGGTCGGTGATGGCCTCGCCGAGGGTGCGGCGCTCGGCCTTGGTGAGCTTCGTGTTGTCGCTGGCCGCGTCCAGGTACTGCACCAGCTCGACCATCAGCTCCTGGTGCATCTTTTGCAGCGGCACGGCCTCGCGCGCATGGCGCTCGCGGTAGGCGGCGATGGCCTGCTGCCAGTCGTCAAGCAACGCACGCTGCTGGGCGATGCGCTCGATGTGGCGGTTGAACTTCTTTTGCTGTGCGCTCAGCGGCGCACCGGGGTGCGCCGCTGGGATGTGGACGGGAGCGTGGTGTTGGGTGGCCATGGTGGGGCGAGATTGTGCCTTGCTGCGCCCCCCGGCGTGGGTCGTCAAGCCGTGGGCAAAAAGCCTTCGACCGACAGGTAGCGCTCACCCGTGTCGTAGTTGAAGCCCAGCACGCGGCTGCCGGCGGGCAGTTCGGGCAGCTTTTGCGCAATGGCCGCCAGCGTGGCGCCGCTGGAGATGCCCACCAGCATGCCTTCCTCGCGCGCGCTGCGGCGCGCGTATTCACGCGCCGGTTCGGCATCGATCTGGATCACGCCGTCGAGCACGCTGGTGTCCAGGTTCTTGGGGATGAAGCCCGCGCCAATGCCCTGGATGGGATGGGGCGCAGGAGCTCCGCCGCTGATGACGGGCGATAGCGTGGGCTCCACCGCGAACACCTTGAGCTGGGGAAACTTGGCTTTCAGCACGCGCGCCACGCCGGTGAGGTGGCCACCCGTTCCCACACCGGTGATGAGCGCATCGAGTCCGTCGGGGAAGTCGGCCAAAATTTCCTGCGCCGTGGTGCGCGCATGCACTTCGATGTTGGCCGGGTTCTCGAACTGCTGCGGAATCCATGAGTTGGGCGTCTGGGCCTGCAGCTCCTGCGCGCGGGCGATCGAGCCCTTCATGCCCTTTTCGCGCGGCGTCAGGTCAAAGCTGGCGCCGTAGGCCAGCATCAGGCGGCGGCGTTCGATGCTCATGCTGTCGGGCATCACGAGGATGAGCTTGTAGCCCTTGACGGCCGCCACCATGGCCAGGCCCACGCCGGTGTTGCCGCTGGTGGGCTCGATGATGGTGCCGCCGGGCTTCAGCGCACCGGATTTTTCGGCGTCTTCCACCATGGCCAGCGCAATGCGGTCCTTGATGGAGCCGCCGGGGTTGCTGCGCTCGGACTTGATCCACACGTTGGCACCCGAACCAAACAGGCGATTGATGCGCACATGCGGGGTGTTGCCGATGGCTTGCAGAATGTTGTCGGTTTTCATGGGAAGTCTCCTGGGAAAAGAGGGGTTGCCCACGCATTCTGGCCCAGTTCATCGTGGGTGTGCAGCATATGGATATGCCGATCGGGGCGATAATCACTCCTGTGAAGCGCGCCAGACCGCCGCTGGTGCAATCTGGGAAACCAGGCACTGGAGGAACGTCCGGACTGCACAGGACAGCGTAGCAGCTAACGGCTGCCCACCGTGAGGTGAGGATCAGAGCAACAGAGACGAGTCCGGGTGGAAACTACCTGCCACGGAGTGTTCTGTGAGGCGCCAGCGCAAGCTGGCGAGAGGACAGCGAGAGCTGTCCGAACCCGGCGAAAGCCGGGTCCGAACAGCCACCCCGAGCGGGCAAGCCCGCTCGGGGTGAAACGGGCAATCTCTACGCGCAGCAATACCAAGTAGGCCAGCGTTGATGTGGTTCCGCAGAGCTGGCGGGTAGGTAGCATCGAGCCGTGGTGGCGACACCCGGCCCAGAGTAATGGCGGTCACGCTGCGGGTCTTCGCAAGAGGGCCGGCAGTGCACAGAATCCGGCTTATCGGCGCGCTTCACACATTGATAAAGATGGCTGCCAGTGCTTGTCAATCAAGCGCTGGCAGCTATTGTTTTTGAATCCTTTCCCCGGGCAGCGCGCAGCCGCGCAGTGGGTTAGAACCGTTCCCACGGCTGCAGATAGCGCCACTGCCCCTCGGGCACCTTGGCCAGCGGCACGCGGCCGATGCGGATGCGCTTGAGGGCCACCACCGACAGGCCCACGGCCTCGCACATCGCCGGGACCTGCCCGGGGCGGATGCCCTTCAGCGCAAAGCGCAGCCGGGTCTCGTTTTGCCAGCTCACCTTGATGGGCGGCAGCGGGCGGCCGTTGAACGTGAGGCCGTGGCACAGGCGCTGCAGTCCATTGGGGGCGATCTCGCCTTTCACCTCGACGATGCATTCCTGCTCCAGCGATTCGATGTCTTCCGCCAGCTTGCGCGCGATGCGTTTGTCCTGCGTGTAGACCACCAGGCCGCTGGCCTCGGTGGGCAGCGGCGTGAAGCATTCGAGCTGCCGGAAATGGCGCTGCAGCACGCGGATGCCCGAGGCGTCTTCGGCCAGGTGCGAGGCAGCACCGAGCAGCGTGGCGGCCTGTGGCGCGCCCTGGCTGCGGCTGGCGTGGGCGGCTTGCCCGGCCGGAAGTCCCAGGCCAGCCTCGAACCCCGCCGGCTTGTGCAGCAGCAGCGTGACCGGCGTGAGCTCCAGCAGGCTGGCGTCTGGCGCCACCGCCACGGCCTGGTCGGGGCGCACGCGGGCACCGGGGGCTTCCACCACCTGGCCGTCCACGCGCACAAAGCCGCCTTCGATGAACTGCTCGGCCGTGCTGCGCGAGCAGTTCAGTTGGTCGGCCACGCGTTTGGCCAGGCGGATGTGGGTGGGGTCGGGGTTCTTGTCGGTCATTGAATGGGTGGTGTGAGGTGTTTTTGTCGTTCAGTTATTGCCAGGCTGCAGCGAACGGATGCGCTCGACATGCGCCAGCAGCGAGCGCTGGGCCACGGGCCACAGGCGCGGGGGCACGTCGTCGTAGGCGCGCTGCACCCAGTCCTCCATGCTGCCATCGGGCAGCGCCTGCATGGCGGCCAGCACCTTGGCCTCGCGCGCCAGGCGGTGGGCCTTGAGCCGGGCAATCGCGCTGCGCGCCCCATGGATCGGTCCGCCCAGCACGTAGCCGTGGGCGGGCAGGATGAATTCCACGCCGTGTTCGGCGCACACCGCATCCAGCCGATCGAGCGAATCGAGGTAGTCGGCCATGTTGCCGTCGGGCGGGTCGATCACGGTGGTGCTGCCGTTCAGGATGTGGTCGCCGCTGAACAGCAGGCCGTCTTCCTGCAGCAGCAGGCACAGGTGGTTGGCGGCATGGCCGGGGGTGTGGATGACCTGCAGGGTGTGCGTTATTTTTCCCTCTGGCGTTTGTCCGGTCAGCGCGAGCAGCTCATTGTTTTGTAGCGAACGGTCGGGCGTGAACTGGCTGGCGGCGCGGGCCGTGGGTGCCGATGGCAGGCCCAGGATGGGCGGCCTGACCTGGCCCGCCTGCACGCACAGCGCCTGCAGCGGCGCGGCGCCGGGCGAGTGGTCGGCATGCGAATGGGTGCACACGATCATGCGGATATCGCCCCCGGCGGCACGCCAGAGCTTGTCCAGGTGCTCGGCATCGGCCGGGCCGGGGTCGATGGCGATGAAGCCCGTGGCCGGGTCGCCCACCAGGTAGCTGTTGGTGCCGGGGCCGGTCATCACGCCGGGGTTGGGGGCCGTGAGGCGCATCACGTTGCGCAGCAGCGGCATGGGGCGCTCGGCCTGCCAGTCGAGCGGGTGCACGATCTGTCCGTCGGGGCAGACCAGGGCCAGCTCGCCAAACGGCGCTTCGTCTTCCATGTAGCGCGCTTCCTTGCCCGCCAGGATGCCGGCGCGCGGGCAGCTCACCCACAGCGGCTGCTCGTGCGCCACGGCGTCGAGCACCGCCTGGGTGCTGGTGAATTGGGCCAGCCGCTGCAGCGTGCGGATGGTGGGGAAGATCATGAAGAACTGTCCGTCCTCGTGCCGCGCCAGGGCATCGGCAGGGCGCACCCACACGGGCTCGAACTGCTCGGCCTCGTCGGCCACGGGCTCCTGGCCCTCGGGCATGCGGGCCACGAGAAACGGCACGTCAAAGCGCCGGGGCAGGTCGCGGTCGCCGGTCCAGTGGGCCAGCAGGTACACGCTGTCGGCCGCCAGGCGCAGGCCGCGGGCCTGGCACTGCGCGACAAAGGGTTGGTGGCGGTCGATGGCGGCGATGTCCTGCGCATCGGCCATCCAACCTTTGCGGGGGCCATCCGCATGGCGCGCCAGCAGCACCCCCAGCTCTTCAAAGCTCTCGCGGATGGCGGCAATGGCCTGGGTGAGGTGCAGGTCGTCCTGCGTGGGGCGGCGGTCGGCGGCGGCGTGTGATTGCGCGTCGAGTGCATCGATGCCCCCGCCCGGAAACACATAGGCGCCAGGTGCAAAGCTGGCCGTGCCCGAGCGCCGGGTCATGAGGATTTCGAACCCGCCGTTGTCCGGTGCATCGCGCAGCAACAGCACGGTGGCGGCAGGGCGGGTGGCAACGGGTTCGCGGTGGGTGTGCAGTTGTTGGGTGGTGCGGGGCATGCTTGAATTATGGGCAGGGCGCGGGTTGCTTTTCGGCCGTACATGTCCGGATGGCACTGGCTCGGAAAAAGCTTGCAATCGGGCCATGGGGAGCAGGGAGTGTCGGGGCTATTGTGGGTGGATGGAGCCCACCGACGATAATCCAGCCCATGAAGATTCGCTTCACCAAAATGCAGGGCGCGGGCAACGATTTCGTGGTGCTCGACGAAACGCGGGGCCGGCTGGGGCTGACTCCGGCGCACTACCGCTGGCTGGCCGACCGCCACTTTGGCGTGGGCGCCGACCAGATTCTCACCGTGCGGCCCTCGCCGGGCGAGGGCATCGATTTCGAATACGTGATCCACAACGCCGACGGCGGCGAGGTGGAACAGTGCGGCAACGGCGCGCGCTGCTTTGCGCGTTATGTGCATGACAAGGGCCTGACGCACAAGGACACGATTCGCGTACAGACGCTGGCCGGCGTGATTGCCCCCCGTCTCAATCCTGATGGCCGCGTGACGGTGGACATGGGTCGCCCGGTGTTTGACGCGGCGCTGGTGCCTTTTGACGCGACTGGCCTCACGCCGGTGGCGCAGGGTGTGGGGCAAAAATGGCCTCTGGCGCTCTCTGGGTCTGCGCAAGATGCTGCTGTCCTGGTCGCGGTGGTGTCCATGGGCAACCCGCATGCCGTGCAACTGGTGGAGGATGTGGACGCCGCGCCCGTGGCCGAGACCGGCCCGCTGATCGAATCGCACCCGCGCTTTCCGCGGCGGGTGAACGCCGGTTACCTGCAGATCGTGGACCGCAGCCATGTGCGCCTGCGCGTGTTCGAGCGCGGCGCGGGGGAAACCCTGGCGTGCGGCTCCGGCGCCTGCGCTGCCGTGGCAGCGGGCATCCGGCTGGGACTGCTCGACGCCCAGGTGGACGTGCAGACCCGCGGCGGCCTGCTCACCATTGCCTGGAGCGGCCAGGAGGCCGACTCCGTTTTCATGACCGGCCCGGCCACCGCTGTTTTTGACGGCCAGATCGAACTCCCTGACACGCCATGACCACCAGCTCCCACATCCCTCCGATCACCGAAGACGACATCGCCCAGTTTCTCACCCAGACACCCGGTTTTTTCGAGCGCCACGCCGAGGTGCTGGCCAGCGTGCAGATCTCCAGCCCGCATGGCACCCGCGCCGTAAGCCTGCAAGAGCGCCAGGCAGAAATGCTGCGCGAGAAGATCAAGGGCCTGGAGCAGCGCATCATGGAAATGGTGCGCCACGGCAACGAGAACGCCGCCATCTCCGCCAAGGTGGACCACTGGACCAGCGCCCTGCTGCAGGTACGCGACCCCATGGACCTACCCCAGGCCGTGGTGGACGGGCTGCGCACGCTGTTCGATGTGCCGCAGGCTGCCGTGCGCGTGTGGGGTGTTGCAGGGCCTTATATCGACGCCGACTTCACCCAGGGCGCCAGCGAGGACGCCCAGGCCTTCGCCTCCTCGCTGACCATGCCGTTCTGCGGCCCCAACCTGGGTTTTGAGCCCGCCGCCTGGCTGGCCGGCGAGGCGGGCGAACCACCCCAGTCCCTGGCCCTGCTGCCGCTGCGCGAAGGCGCCATCGACAGCGCCACCCCCGCTTTTGGCCTGCTGGTGCTGGGCTCGCACGACCCGCAGCGCTTTGATGCCACCCTGGGCACCGAATTCCTGGCGCGCATGGCCGAACTGGCGAGCGCGGCGCTGATGCGCCTGCGATGACCTCCCCCCTGAGACGCTGCGCGTCATCCCCCCCGAGGGGGGACGCCACCCCCGGCCCGGCAAAGCCGGTTCCGCGGTGGCGCTGGTATGGCGGCGCGCCAGTTGCCGACATTGCGCGTGGTTCTTACGGCGGTGGACTCTCCACTGCAATCTTTCTGAGTCGCCATGTCTGACGTGTCGAGCGTGCCGTTGCCTGCCGACCCCCATGTGCTGCGGTATCTGGAGCATGTGCGGGTCGAAAAACGCCTGGCCGCGCGCACGCTCACGCTGTACACCCTCGATCTGGAAAAACTGGCGCAGCTGGCGGCGGGCGTGCAGTTGCCCCTGCTGCAACTGACCAGCGCCCACATCCGCCGTTTCGTGGCGCAGATGCACAGTGCGGGGCGCAGTGGGCGGGGCATTGCGCTCATCCTGTCGGGCTGGCGCGGTTTTTTCACCTGGGCCGGGCGGCAGGGCCTGATAGGGCACAACCCCGTGCAGGACGTGCGCGCACCCAAGGCCCCCAAACCCTTGCCCAAGGCGCTGGGCGTGGACGACGCCGTGCGCCTGGCCGAGTTCGACCATGCCGGCGCCGACCCCTGGCTGGAAGCGCGGGATGCGGCCATGGTCGAGCTGCTGTATGGCTGCGGCCTGCGGGTGGGCGAGCTGGTGGGGCTGGATGCCGTGCCCGGCCCCGACACGCAGCGCCAGGGCCGTGGCTGGATCGACCTGCAGGCTGGCGAGGCCCATGTGTTCGGCAAGGGCAGCAAGCGCCGCAGCGTGCCCGTGGGCGCTGCCGCCGTGGCCGCGCTGCAGGCCTGGCTGGCGCTGCGCGCCACGCCATTTGGTGGTGATGGCTCTGCGCGGCTCGATGCGGCGCTGTTCGTGGGCCAGCGCGGTGCGCGGCTCACGGCCCAGTCGGTCTGGCTGCGCCTGCGCCAGCGCAGCCAGCAGGCGGGGCTGACCACGCCGGTGCACCCGCACATGCTGCGCCACTCGTTCGCCAGCCACCTGCTGCAAAGCAGCGGCGACCTGCGTGCCGTGCAGGAGCTGCTGGGCCACGCCAACATCACCACCACGCAGGTCTATACGCGGCTGGATTTCCAGCACCTGGCCAAGGTGTACGACGCGGCGCACCCGCGCGCGCGGCGCAAGTAGCCGCTGAGGCCGCTACGGCCCAGGGGCCCGTCAACCCACCGAGCGGTGGTGCAATAACATTTCTTTTTATATGGCTGTCTGCGCAATATTCATGGGCGCTAGCGCCGGTCAACCGCCGGGCTTTTGCGGCGTGCGCGTGGCGCTGGGTGCGGTCGCGCGGACATGCGTGCCGTGCACATGGCCCGCGTGCAGCCGGCCCGGCCGGCTGGCGATGTCGGTCAGCCCATTGAGGATGCCGCAGTGGGCGGCATCCTGGGCTTCGTGGCACTGCTTGCGCAGCTGCTTGAGCTGCTTTTCGAGCTGGCGCAGTTCGCGGATGCGCGCCGCGACGTGGCCGATGTGCGCGTCCAGCAGGGCGTTGACATCGCCGCAGCTGCGCGTGGGCGCGTCTTTGAAGCGCAGCAGGGTGCGGATTTCGTCCAGCGTCATGTCCAGGCCCCGGCAGTGCCGTATGAACGACAGGCGCGTGGCCTGGGCTTCGTCGTAGATGCGGTAGTTGCTCCCGTTGCGGGCGGCCTCGGGCAACAGGCCTTCGCGTTCGTAATACCGGATGGTTGCGACCGGGGTGTGGGCCAGGGCGGCCAGCTCGCCGATTTTCATGGGGGTGTGCTGCTCGTGGGGTGGTGTGGCCATGGTACGCCGCGCGCGTGCTTGACTCTGAAGTGGCATCAGGGTTTCCAATAGGGTCAAGCAAGGAAAGCCAGCATGAGCACACCCCCCCACACTTCTCCCGCCCCGGCGGATGCCTGCGGCCATTGTTCCTGCGCGCCGGCCCTTGGGCCCACCGCCGTGCAGGGCGCCGAAGGCGTCGCGCGTGGGGCCGCCCACGGGGCGGTTTTCCGCATCGCCAGCATGGACTGTGCGGCCGAGGAAAGCGAGATCCGCCACGCCCTGGCGGGCATTTCTGGCCTGCACGGCCTGCGCTTCCAGCTGGCGGCCCGCACGCTGGCCATTGATGCGGCGCCCGCGGCGATGCCGCAAATTCTGGCGGCCATCCGGCAGGCGGGGTTTGATCCGCAGCCTGTGGCGCAGGCATATGCCCATCTGCCGGGCGCGCAGGGGCTGTGGCGTTTGGGGTGGGCGCTGGGACTGGCCATTGCGGCCGATCTGCTGGCCTTTCTGGCGCCAGACACGCGGGTGTTGCAGGCGGCCGGCATGGCACTGGCCGCTGCTGCCATCGGGCTGGCCGGTTTTTCCACCTACCGCAAGGGCCTGGCTGCACTGGGGCGCGGACGGCTCAACATCAATGCGCTGATGACCGTGGCCGTGAGCGGCGCGTTTGTCATCGGCCAGTGGCCCGAGGCCGCCATGGTGATGGCGCTGTATGCCATTGCGGAGCTGATCGAGGCACGTTCGGTGGATCGTGCCCGCAACGCCATCAAAAGCCTGCTCGACCTGGCGCCCGATACGGCCGAGGTGTGCCAGCCCGACGGTGCCTGGCAGCCAGCCGCCGCGGCCGCTGTGGCGCTGGACGCGGTGGTGCGCATCCGGCCGGGCGCGCGCGTACCGCTCGATGGCGTGGTCATCGCGGGCACCAGCGCGGTCAACCAGGCCTCGGTGACGGGCGAAAGCCTGCCCGTGGACAAGGCTGCGGGCGACACCCTGTTTGCCGGCACCATCAACGACACCGGCACCCTGGAAATGCGGGTGACGGCCACGGCCAGCCATACCACGTTGGCCCGCATCATCCATGCGGTGGAGCAGGCCCAGGGCAGCCGCGCGCCCACGCAGCAGCTGGTGGACCGGTTTGCCGCCATCTACACGCCGGTGGTGTTTGCGCTGGCCGTGGCGGTGGCGCTGCTCATGCCCTGGCTGATGGATGTGCCCTGGACGCAGGCGCTGTACAAGGCCCTGGTGCTGCTCGTGATTGCCTGCCCTTGCGCGCTGGTCATTGCCACGCCGGTCACGGTGGTGAGCGGGCTGGCCGCCGCTGCGCGGCGCGGCATTCTCATCAAGGGCGGGGTCTATCTGGAGACCGCCCACCAGATCCAGGCGATAGCGCTCGACAAGACCGGCACCATCACCGAAGGCCGGCCCCGGCTGGTGGCGACCGAGGTTCTGCCGCTGCCCGAGGGGCGTGCCCCGGTGGTGCCGGCGCAGGTGCTGCGCTGGGCGGCCAGTCTGGCAGGGCATTCCGACCACCCGGTGTCGCGGGCCATTGCGCAGGGGCTGGATGCCGTCCAGGGTGCGCCAACGGGCGCGGCGCTGGAGGCCTTGACGGCCCTGCCCGGGCGCGGCGTGCAGGCCCGCATTGCCGGGCAGGCACTGGTGCTGGGCAACCATCGCCTGATCGAGGAGCGCGGCTTGTGCTGTGCCGACATCGAGGCGCGGCTGGCCGCCCACGAGGCCCAGGGCCGCACCGTGACGCTGTTGGCAACCGATACCGCCGTGCTGGCCATTTTTGCGGTGGCCGACACGATCAAGGACAGCTCCCGCCAGGCGCTGGCCGCGCTGCGTGCCATGGGCGTGGCCCCGGTGATGCTGACAGGCGACAACCAGGTGACGGCTGGCACCATCGCCGCCCAGGCGGGCGTGGAGGAGGTGCAGGGCAACCTGCTGCCACAAGACAAGCTGGCGGCCATCGAAGCCCTGCAGGCGCGCCACGGCCTCACCGCCATGGTGGGGGACGGCATCAACGATGCCCCCGCGCTGGCCCGCGCGGACATCGGCATCGCCATGGGGGCGGCAGGCACCGACACGGCCATGGAGGCGGCCGATGTGGTCATCATGAACGACGATCTGCGGCGCATTCCAGAGCTCATGCGGCTGTCGCGCCGCACGCGCGCCGTGCTGTGGCAGAACATTGCGCTGGCGCTGGGCATCAAGCTGGTATTTCTGTGGCTGGCGCTGTTCAACGGCGCCTCGATGTGGATGGCGGTATTTGCCGACATGGGTGCCAGCCTGATCGTGGTGTTCAACGGTCTGCGCATGCTGCGCGCGGTGGACGAGCAGCCGGTGGCATAGACGACGGCCTTTTCCGCTGGTGGCCCGGTTGCGCCGCGTCCGGCGCGGGCTTTTGTGCCCCGCTAAACTCACCCCTTCGCGGTCTGGTGCTCCGTCCAACGGGCTGCACGGCCCATTGCATCTCCCAAGGCTACTCCCCATGTCCCTCATTCCTGTCACCATCCTCACCGGTTTTCTGGGTTCCGGAAAGACCACGCTGCTCAAGCGCCTGCTGAGCGAAGCCCATGGCCAGAAGATCGCCGTGATCGAGAACGAATTTGGCGAAGAGAACATCGACAACGACATCCTGGTGACCGACTCCAAGGAGCAGATCGTGCAGATGAGCAATGGCTGCATCTGCTGCACCATCCGCGAAGACCTGCGCGAAACCCTGCAGTTGCTGGCTGCCAAACGGCGCAAGAATCTGCTGGAGTTCGATCGCATCGTGATCGAGACCACCGGCGTGGCCGACCCCGGCCCCGTGGCGCAGACCTTCTTCATGGACGAGGAGATCGCCGAAACCTACCTGATCGACTCCATCATCACGCTGGTCGATGCCAAGCACGCGGCCCAGCAGCTCAACGACCGCCAGGAGGCACGCCGCCAGGTGGGCTTTGCGGACCAGATCTTCCTGTCCAAGACCGACCTCGTGAGCGCCGAGGACACCGAGGCGCTGATCCATCGCTTGAAACACATGAACCCGCGCGCGCCCATCAAGGCCGTGCACTTTGGCGAGGTGCCGCTCAAGGAGGTGCTGGACCTGCGGGGCTTCAACCTCAATGCCAAGCTGGATATCGACCCCGACTTCCTCAAGGAAGAGGAGGAGCACGACCACCACGGCCATGGGCATGGGCACCACGACCATGTGCACGGCGAGCACTGCAACCACCCTTCGCACCAGCACGGACACGAGGGCCATGGGCACCATCACCACCATGACGACGATGTCAAGAGCTTCGTCTACCGTTCGGATCGCCCGTTCGATCCGGCCAAGCTGGAGGATTTTCTGGGTGCCATCGTCAACATCTATGGCCCGCGCATGCTGCGCTACAAGGGCGTGCTGAACATGCAGGGCACCGATCGCAAGGTGATCTTCCAGGGCGTGCACCAGCTCATGGGCAGCGACCTGGGCCCCCAGTGGGCCGAAGGGGAGGCGCGCACCAGCAAGATGGTCTTCATCGGCATCGACCTGCCCAAGGACATCTTTCTGCAGGGGCTGGAGCAGAGTCTCGTTTGAACGGTTTGCACCGGAACGGGCAGGGATGGCCCCACATCCTTTTGTGTTGTATCTGCAACGTTCCCGTTTGCGTCCGCGCAGGTCGATACAATCGCGCCCCGGCAAAACCCCGGAAGGCTTGCCACCCGCCCTTGGCTGCCTGCGCAGCCCGGGCCAGCCCGTTACGCGAGGAGTTCTGTCAGTGAAAGCCGAAACCAGCAAACCCAAGGCGGCCGCAAAAGCGGCCCCAACCGCGGCAAAAAATGCCGCCGCCCCAGCGGCAAGCAAGGCTGCTGCAAAGGCTACTGCCCAGGTCGCCCCCAAAGCCGCCAGCCCTGCCGTCGCAGAGGCCTCCGAGCAGGCCTTGCGGGCCGGCAGCCAAGTACCCGTGCGCAGCACCCGGCCTTCTTCCCGGCTGGCCCAATTGACCGTACCATCCATGGCCCAGGCAGTGGCTTCCACCGCTGCCAAAGCCAGTTATCTACACACCATGCCCACGACCGCGCAAGCGCACCCTGTTTACACGGCTGCCAAGAAAGACCCCAAACTGGCGAACAACTGGAAAGACAAGAGCGCCGAAGAGCTGACCGACGCCGAAGTGATGGCGATGCCCGACAGCGAGTACATGAACGACAAGCAGATGGCGTTTTTCCGCCTCAAGCTTGTCCAGCTCAAGCAGGACATCCACAACAGTGCCGGTGAAACCACCGAACACCTGCGCGAAGACACCGTGGTGGTGCCCGATCCTGCCGACCGCGCCACCATTGAGGAAGAGCATGCGCTGGAGTTGCGTACCCGTGATCGCGAACGCAAGCTGCTCAAGAAAATCGAGCAATCCATTGCCCGCATCGACTCGGGTGACTACGGCTATTGCGATGAAACCGGCGAACCCATCGGGGTGGGCCGCCTGATCGCCCGTCCCACCGCCACGCTGTCGCTGGAAGCGCAGCAACGCCGTGAACTCAAGCAGAAGATGTTTGGCGACTGAAGGCGGGCGGGCCTGAACTCTTTATGCGCACCCGACCTGACTGCCTATGAGCAAGCAAGACACCACACTCGGCGGTCTGCTGTCCAAGGTGGTGCGGTTTGTGCGCAACCCCACGGTCAACTGGACAGAGCTCGACTCGATCCAGGCCGATCGGGAGAGCCAGTACAGCAAGCAGATGCTCAAGGAGATGATCGAGCGCAAGCGGCGCAACGACTTCGTTCGTCGCCGCGAGTTCGATCAGCTGCGCAAACTGCGCCAGCGCGAGGTGCTGCAGGGCCATGGCGCCGAAGACCCTGCGGGTCGTCCGTCTTTCTTCCAGAGCAGCATGACTTCGCCCGACGAGCGTGCGGTCACGCTCAAGAAAATCGACGAAATCGAAGCGCAGATGTCGCAGCAGTGGTGGAAGGGCAAGCAGCATGCAGATGCGCCCACCCAGCCTTTGGATATGCAGCCCCAGGGGGATGAAAACGCCGCCGCGCGTGCGTATGCGCCCACCAGGCCGGGCACTTTGCAGGTACCGCTGGAGGCCAAGCCCTCGGTCGCGCCCTTGTTTGCAGATGACAGCATGGCCATTGCAGGCGCTGGCGGCACGGATGCCTCCATGCGGGCCCATGCACCTGCGGCGTCCTTCAGCCCTGCGGCGCCCGCCGCCGAACCTGAATACGCCGTCGAACCGGAGGAATTCGTGCACGAACCCGATCTAGAAGAAGCCGCCATCCGGTTTGCCAATGGCGACCATGCCGGCGCCGAGTCAGGTTTGCGGGAGGTACTCGCACAACACCAGCAGGACGACCCGCAGCAGCAACTGGAAATCTGGATGACGCTGTTTGACCTGTACCGCGCGACAGGTCAGCAGGACCGTTTTGACACGCTGGCGATTGATTTTGCCGCGCGCTTCAACCGCTCGGCGCCGCTGTGGTTCTCGATACCCGAGCAGCTGGGGCTGGCATCTTCTGCGGCGCCCGCCGAAGCGCCGGTGGCTGCACGGCGCGATTTCAGCTGGACGGCACCTTCGACCATGGCGGTGTCGTCCGTGGCCGCGTTGCAGGCCGCGCTGGGGCGCGCCGCCTCGCCCTGGACCCTGGCCTGGGGGCGGCTGGTGGCCATCGAGGACGCGGCCGTGCCGCTGCTGGCCGACCAGTTCACGCAGTGGGCGGAGCGCAGAGGACAGTTTGTGTTCTCCGGCGTGTCTGCGCTCAACGCGCTGTTGGAGAGCAAGACCCAGTCGGGCGACCGGTCCAGCAGCCCCGAGTGGTGGCGCCTGCGCATGGCGGCCCTGCGGCTCATGGCCAGCCCCGATGAGTTCGAACTGGTCGCACTGGATTACTGCGTGACCTATGAGGTGTCGCCCCCTTCGTGGACGGTACCGCGCTGCAGCTACGCGGACAGCGAAAACGCAGCGGCGCATGCCGCAGAGGCTGCCGGCCACGATCTGCTGGCCCCCGAGGCCGCCGTGCCTGCGGCGCCCGAATCGGCTCCCGCGGCGACGCTGAGTGGCCACATCGACGGCGATGCCACGCCACAGCTGGAGCCTTTCCAGGCGCTGATGCGGCCCGGAGAACCCCTGGTCATTGCCTGCGACCGCCTGATCCGCATCGATTTTGGCGCTGCCGGATCGGTGCTCAACTGGGCTGCCGAGCAGCAGTCCCGCGGCCATGTGGTGCAGTTCCACAATCTGCACCGCCTGGTGGCGATTTTCTTCAATGTGATTGGCGTCAATGAGCACGCCTGGGTCGTCCCGCGCAAGAACTGAACCGGCGCACGGGGTGATCGTGGCCGGGGCGGTGGCTTGCAAAATACCGCGTCGCCCCCAGCTGGGATGGCTATGGATTCATCTCGTCAAAACCCTGTTTTTCACGGCACCACCATCCTGAGCGTGCGCCGCCAGACGCCCCAGGGCGTACAGGTCGCCATCGGCGGCGACGGCCAGGTGACTCTGGGCAATATCGTCGTCAAGGGCACGGCGCGCAAGGTGCGCAAGCTCTACCACGGCAAGGTGCTGGCGGGTTTCGCCGGCGCCACGGCAGATGCCTTCACGCTGTTCGAGCGTTTCGAGGCCAAGCTGGAGAAGCACCAGGGCCACCTCACCCGCGCCGCCATCGAGCTCACCAAGGACTGGCGCACCGACCGCGTGCTGCGCCGCCTGGAGGCCATGCTGGCCGTGGCCGACGCGAGTGCCTCGCTCATCATCACGGGCAATGGCGATGTGCTGGAGCCCGAGCAGGGCATCGTGGCGATCGGCTCGGGCGGTGCGTATGCGCATTCGGCTGCCAAGGCATTGCTGAACCACACCGACCTGTCGGCCCAGGACATCGTGAAGCGGTCGCTGGAAATCGCCGGCGAACTGTGCATCTACACCAACATGAACCACACCATCGAGACGCTGTGACGGCGGGTGTGTGATTGCTATTTTGTTTGTAGCTGTTTGCGTTTGATGGATAAGCGCTGCAGCCATTTTTGACAGTGGATTAGCCTTATGTCGTCCATGACCCCCCAGGAAATCGTCTCTGAACTCGACCGCCACATCGTCGGCCAGGCCAGCGCCAAGCGCGCCGTGGCCATTGCGCTGCGCAACCGCTGGCGCCGCCAGCAGGTCGAAGGCAGCCTGCGCCACGAGATCACGCCCAAGAACATCCTCATGATCGGCCCCACCGGCGTGGGCAAGACCGAGATCGCCCGGCGCCTGGCGCGCCTGGCCGACGCGCCTTTCATCAAGGTCGAGGCCACCAAGTTCACCGAGGTGGGCTATGTGGGCAAGGATGTGGACGCCATCATCCGCGATCTGGCCGAGATGGCCGTCAAGCAGACGCGCGAGTCTGAGACGAAGAAGGTGCGGGCCCGCGCCGAGGACGCGGCCGAAGAGCGCATCCTGGATGTGCTGATTCCGCCGGCCCGTGCCGCGACGGGCGCCGAACCGGCGGCGGACAGCACGGCGCGCCAGGTGTTTCGCAAGAAGCTGCGCGAAGGCAGCCTGGACGATAAGGAGATCGAGATCGACCTGGCCGAGAGCCGCCCCCAGGTGGAGCTCATGGGCCCGGCCGGCATGGAGGAAATGACCGAGCAGCTGCGCGGCATGTTCAGCCAGATGGGGCAGGGCAAGCGCCACACCCGCAAGCTCAGGATTGCCGAAGCGCTCAAGCTGCTCACCGAAGAAGAGGCGGGCAAGCTGGTGAATGAGGAAGAGATCCGTGCCCGCGCCATCCAGAATGCCGAGCAGAACGGCATCGTCTTCATCGACGAGATCGACAAGGTCGCGGCACGCCAGGAAACCAGCGGCGCCGATGTGTCGCGCCAGGGGGTGCAGCGCGATCTGCTGCCGCTGGTGGAAGGCACCACGGTGTCCACCAAATACGGCATGGTCAAGACGGACCACATCCTGTTCATCGCCTCCGGCGCATTCCATCTGTCCAAGCCCAGCGACCTGATTCCCGAGCTGCAGGGGCGCTTTCCGATCCGGGTGGAACTGGAATCCCTGTCGGTGCAGGACTTTGAAGCCATCCTCACGCAAACCCACGCCTCGCTGGTCAAGCAATACCAGGCGCTGCTGGCCACCGAAGGGGTGGCGCTCGACTTTCAGCCCGAGGGCATCACGCGCCTGGCACACATTGCCTTCGAGGTGAACGAGCGCACGGAAAACATCGGTGCGCGCCGCCTGTCCACCGTGATGGAGCGGCTGCTGGACGATGTCAGCTTCGACGCGGCGCGCCTGGCCGGCCAGAAGGTCACCGTGGACGCGGCCTATGTCGACACGCGGCTGCAAACCCTGAGCCAGGACGAAGACCTGTCGCGCTACATCCTCTGAGACGGATTCGCGCTCCCAACGAGAACTGCGTTGCCGCGCCCTGCTCTTGCTGGCGGGGCAAAACCAAATGCGTGCCCGTCCTGCCTTCAGGTATCACTTGCATAGGCAGTTCTAAGTGCTTGCTGAGCAACGGATTTTAGGGTTTCGAATCCTTCGAAAACGCTTCTAAGTCCTTGATTCCATTGCAAAAGTTTGTTGCAGGCGCCCTTGCATGGAATGTTTTTCCTGCTACAGTGCAAAAAAGTGCAATTAAGTGGTGAAAAGTGCCTTGAAACGCCAGTTCTGGGTTCAAGGGTTCATCGTCCTGCTAGGGGAATCGTTCCGTGTTTCAAGGTGCCTCGTCGCTGAGTCTCGATGCGAAAGGTCGGCTGTCCGTGCCGACCCGGCATCGTGACGTCCTGAGCGCGACCGCGGCCGGCCAACTCACGATCACCAAGCACCCCCACGGCTGCCTCATGGTGTTTCCCCGTCCCGAATGGGAGAAGTTCCGCGAGCGCATCGGCCAGCTGCCGATGTCTGCCCAGTGGTGGAAGCGCATCTTCCTGGGCAATGCGATGGATGTGGAAATGGATGCCACCGGCCGGGTGCTGGTGTCGCCCGAGCTGCGCGAGGCGGCCGGCATCGCCAAGGACGCCATCCTGCTGGGCATGGGCAACCATTTCGAACTGTGGGACAAGGCCACCTACGACGCGCAGGAAGCGCAGGCCATGCAGGGCGAAATGCCCGATGTGTTCAAGGATTTCTCTTTCTAAGGCCCGTGGTGACCCCTGATTTGCAACACACCACGGTCCTGCTCGATGAAGCGGTGGACGCGCTGCTGGGTGGCGCGGGCCCCGAGCCTGCCGGCACCTGGGTCGACGCCACCTTTGGTCGCGGGGGGCATTCGCGGCACATCCTGCTGCGGCTGGGGCCGCAAGGGCGTCTTGTGGCGTTCGACAAGGACCCGCAAGCCATCCAGGAGGCAACGCGCATCACTGATGCGCGTTTTTCCATTCGGCATGAAGGTTTTCGCCATCTGGCGGATTTGCCGCCGGGCAGTGCGGCCGGCGTGCTGATGGACCTGGGGGTGAGCTCGCCCCAGATCGACAGTCCCGAGCGGGGTTTCAGTTTCCGTTTCGATGGCCCGCTGGACATGCGCATGGACACCACGCGGGGGACCAGTGTGGCCCAGTGGCTGGCCACTGCCGAGGTGCAACAGATTGCGGAGGTGATACGTGACTACGGTGAAGAACGGTTTGCTGGCCCCATTGCAAAGGCGATTGTTGCTCGGCGCGAGGAGCGGGGGCCTCTTGCAACCACCGCCGAACTGGCCGATCTCGTGGCTGGTGCGGTCAAAACCCGCGAGTCGGGCCAGAACCCTGCAACGCGCACATTTCAGGCTTTACGGATTTTCATCAACGCTGAACTTGAAGAGCTGCAGCAGGCGCTAGAAGCCAGCCTGTCGGTGCTCCAGCCAGGTGGGCGGCTGGTGGTGATCAGCTTTCATTCGCTCGAAGATCGCATCGTCAAGCAGTTCATCGCGCAGCATTCCAAGGAGGTGTACGACCGCCGTGCGCCGTTTGCATCGCCCAAGGTCATGAAGCTGGTCGCGCTGGACCGCATCAAGCCCAGCGCCGCCGAAGTGGCGGCCAATCCCCGCTCGCGCAGCGCCATCATGCGCGTGGCCGAGCGCACGGAGGCGCCCGCATGACCCGGCTCAGCCTCGTCCTGCTGGTGGCGGTGATGGCCAGCGCCCTGTATCTGGTGCACACGCAGTATGAGTCGCGCCGCCTGTTCACGCAGCTGGACCGGGCCAACTCCGAGGCGCGCCGGCTGGAGACCGAGCACCAGCGCCTGCAGGTGGAAAAACGCGCGCAGGCCACCCCCCTGCGGGTGGAGAAAATCGCGCGGGCGCAGTTGCAGATGCGCACGGCCACCCCGGCCATCACCCAGTATGTGGCCGACCCTGCCGGTGCCGCGACGACCGCTTCGGGGGTGCAGCCGTGAGCCGCAGCGTTCTCTACACCTCCAGCCCGCTGCTGGCCAGCAAGACACCCGTGTGGCGCAGCAAGTTCATCGTGGCGATGATTGCGCTGGGATTCGTGGGGCTGGGCGCGCGCGCGGCCTATGTGCAGGTATTCGGCAACGATTTCTTCCAGCGCCAGGGCGAGGTGCGCTTTGCGCGCACGCTGGAGTTGCCCGCCAACCGGGGCAAGATCCTCGATCGCAACGGGCTCATCCTGGCCTCCAGCGTGCCGGCGGCCAGCATCTGGGCCATCCCCGAAGATGTGGAGCAGGACAAGCCCGAGGTGCGCGCCAAGCTCAAGCAGCTGGCACGGCTGCTCGACATGCCTGCGTCGGAGCTGAATGCCAAGCTGGCCGACGAAGACAAGACTTTCGTCTGGATCAAGCGCCAGCTGGACTGGGAGCTGGGCCAGCAGATCGCCGCCCTCGACATCAAGGGCATCTACCAGCGCAAGGAATACAAGCGCCAGTATCCCGAAGGCGAATCGGCCGCGCATGTGGTGGGTTTCACCAATGTGGAAGACAAGGGCCAGGAGGGCATGGAGCTGGCCTTCAACAGCGAGCTGGCCGGGCGTGCCGGCTCGCGCCGCGTGATCAAGGACCGCCTGGGCCGCGTGGTCGAAGGCGTGGGCGAAACCGTGCCACCGGTGGACGGCCGCGACATGCAGCTGTCCATCGACAGCAAGGTGCAGTTCTTCGCCTACCAGAAGCTGCGTGACCAGGTCGCCGCGCACAAGGCCAAGGCGGGCAGCGTGGTGGTGCTCGATGCGCACACGGGCGAGCTGCTGGCGCTGGCCAACTACCCCAGCTACGTGCCCGACAAACGCCAGAACCTCACCGGCGAGCAGCTGCGCAACCGTGCGCTCACCGACGTGTTCGAGCCCGGTTCGACCATGAAACCCTTCACCATCGGGCTGGCGCTTGAATCAGGTCGCGTGCGCCCCGAGACCATCGTGGACACGAGCCCCGGGCGCATCACCATTACGGGTTCCACCATTTCGGACACGCACAACTACGGTGCGCTCACCGTGGAAGGTGTGATCCAGAAATCCAGCAACGTTGGCACGACCAAGCTGGCCATGCAGATGCCTGCACGCGAGATGTGGGAAACCTTTTCGGCGGCCGGCTTCGGACAAAAGCCGCAGCTGCATTTTCCCGGCGTGGTCACCGGCCGTTTGCGTCCCTACAAGAGCTGGCGCCCGGTGGAGCAGGCCACCATGTCCTACGGCTACGGTCTGTCGGCCAGCCTGTTCCAGATGGCGCGCTCGTATACCGTGTTTGCCAATGGTGGTCGCGTGATTCCTGCCACCATGCTCAAGACCGACACGGCGGCGGTGGGCGTGCCCGTGTTCTCCGAGCGCACGGCCGACCAGGTGCGCAAGATGCTGCAGATGGCCGCAGGCCCCGGCGGCACGGGGCAGAAAGCGCAGACCGTGGGCTACTCGGTGGGTGGCAAGTCGGGCACGGCGCGCAAGCAGGTCGGAAAAAACTATGCCGCCGGCAAGTACCGCGCCTGGTTCACCGGCATGGCGCCCATCGACAAGCCGCGCATCATCGTGGCCGTGATGATCGACGAGCCCAGCAATGGCCAGGTGTACGGCGGCCTCGTGGCCGCGCCGGTGTTCAGCGAGGTGGTGCAGCAGACCCTGCGCATGATGGGCGTGCAGCCGGACATGGCCGTCAAGCCGCAGATCGTCACCAACGGGGTGGAGGAGTCGCTGTGATGCATGTGCTGACCTCTGCCCATGATGCCGTGCAATGGCTGCGCGCGCGCGTCACCGGCACCTTGCAGACCGACAGCCGCCTGGTGGTACCGGGCGATGGCTTCATTGCCTGGCCCGGAGCCGCGACCGACGGGCGTGCCCATGTGGCCGATGCCATGGTGCGGGGCGCCACGGCCTGCCTCGTGGAACAGGCCGGCGTGGAGGCGTTTGGGTTCACGGGCGACCACATGGCCGCATTGCATGGCCTCAAGGCCGCCACGGGGCCGATCGCCGCGCAGTGGTTTGGCCACCCCGCACAGCAGATGGCGGTGCTGGCCGTGACGGGCACCAATGGCAAGACCAGCACCGCCTGGTGGCTGGCGGGCGCCTGGAATGCGCTATCGAATCAAGCGCCGCATGTGCGTGCCGGGTGTGCGCTGGTGGGCACTTTGGGCATGGGGGTTCCGCCTGGGCTCGAAGCCACGGGCATGACCACCCCCGACCCCGTGCGCCTGCAGCGCGCGTTTCGCCGGTATGCCGACCAGGGGCTGGGCGCTTGCGCCATCGAGGCGTCTTCCATCGGGCTGGCCGAGGCGCGCCTGGATGGCACGCCGATCCGCGTGGCCGTCTTCACCAATTTCACACAAGACCACCTCGATTACCACGGCAGCATGGCCGACTACTGGCTGGCCAAGCGGGCCCTGTTCGACTGGCCCGGCCTGCAGGCCGCCGTCATCAACGTGGACGACCCCGCCGGTGTGCAACTGCACGCCGAACTCTCGGGTGGCGCGCTCGACCTGTGGAGCATTTCTGCCCAGGGCACGGCACGGCTGGTGGCGCAGGACATTGCCCTGGGTGACCAGGGCCTGCGTTTCACGGTGGTGGAGGGGGCGCAGCGGCTGCCGCTGCAGACCCGCGTGATCGGCCACTACAACGTGCTGAACCTGCTCGGCGTGCTGGCCACGCTGCGCAGCCAGGGCGTGCCGCTGCTGGATGCCGTGCATGCCTGCACCAGCCTGCAGCCCGTGCCCGGCCGCATGCAGCGGCTGGTGGCGCCGGGGCAGCCGCTGGTGGCGGTGGATTACGCCCACACCCCCGACGCGCTGGACAAGGCCTTGCAGGCGCTGCGCCCGCTGGCGGCCGAGCGTGGCGGCCAGCTCTGGTGCGTGTTCGGCTGCGGCGGCGACCGCGATGCCGGCAAGCGCCCGCTGATGGGCGCCGTGGCCCAGCAGCATGCCGACTGGGTGGTGGTGACCAGCGACAACCCGCGCAGCGAAGCGCCGGTGGCCATCCTGCACCAGATCCTGCAGGGCACGATTGCCGGCGAAACCGTCCGCGCCGAACCGGATCGGGCGGCCGCCATTGCGCTGGCCATCGGCGAGGCCGATGCGGCCGATGTGGTGCTGATTGCCGGCAAGGGCCACGAGGATTACCAGGAAACCGCCGGCGTGCGCCGGCCGTTCGATGACATGGCGCAGGCGCGGGCAGCGCTGGCCGCCCGGGGAGCCAGCGCATGGGCATGATGAACCTGCAGCAGGCATTCGACTGGATTCGCCCCGCCATTCCCCAGGCACGCCTGGTGGGCGATGGGGCAACGCCGCTGGCACGGGTGCATACGGACACCCGCACCCTGCAGGCGGGCGACTTGTTCGTGGCGCTCAAGGGCGAGCGCTTCGATGCCAATGCCTTCCTGGCCGATGCCCGTGCAGGCGGCGCCATGGCCGCCATCGCCCATGGCGGGCTGCAAGCCGCAGGGTTGTCCGGCATCGAAGTGCCCGACAGCCTGGCGGCGCTGGGTGCCCTGGCGGCCGGGTGGCGCGCCCAGTTCGGCCTGCCGCTGATCGGCATCACGGGCAGCAACGGCAAGACGACGGTGACGCAGATGGTGGCATCCATCCTGCGCGCCTGGAAGGGCGAGGCCGCGTTTGCCACGCAGGGCAATTTCAACAACGACATCGGCGTGCCCTTGATGCTGCTGCGCCTGCGCGCCGGCCATGCCGCCGCGGTGATCGAGATGGGCATGAACCATCCGGGCGAGATCGCCACCCTGGCGGCCATGGCGCAGCCCACGGTGGCGCTGGTGAACAACGCCCAGCGCGAACACCTCGAATTCATGCACACCGTGCAGGCCGTGGCCGAGGAAAACGGTTCGGTCTTCGCGGCGCTGCCGGCCAATGGCGTGGCCGTGTTTCCCGCAGGCGATGCCTACACCGCACTGTGGAGCCGCCTGGCGGCGCCGCGCCGTTGCATCACGTTCGGCGAGGGCGGTGACGTGCAATGTCTGTACGCCCGCTGGCAGCAGGGCGCCTGGGCGGTGGAGATGGCCACGCCCGCGGGCGCGCTGTCATGCACCCTGCAGATCGCCGGCCAGCACAACGTCACCAACGCGCTGGCTGCGGCGGCCTGTGCCCTGGCGGCAGGGGCTCCGCTGGACGCGATAGCACGCGGCCTGAGCGCATTCGTTCCCGTCAAGGGGCGCTCGCGCGCGCTCAATCTGCTGCTGGCGGGCCGTGACATCACCGTGGTGGACGACACCTACAACGCCAACCCCGATTCCATGCGCGCCGCCATCGACGTGCTGGCCGCGCTGCCCGCGCCGCAGCTGCTGGTGATGGGCGACATGGGCGAGGTGGGCGACCAGGGTCCGCAGTTCCACGCCGAGGCCGGCGAACACGCGCACGCTGCGGGCATTGCGCACCTGTATGCGCTGGGTGCGCAGTCGGCCAACGCGGCCCGCGCCTTCGGGGCTGCGCGGCATTTTGACAACATGGCATCGCTGCAGGCGGCGGTGCTGGAGATGCTGCCCCAGGTGGGCAGCGTGCTGGTGAAGGGATCGCGGTTCATGAAGATGGAACAGGTGGTGGAGGCGATGGTTGCCACCGCAGAACAACAAGCAAAGCCAACCGCTCACCCGGAGGGACGCCCAGATGCAAGCCATTGATGTCCGCCGCCCACCGCAGGGAGGTGCAGCATGCTGCTGATGCTGTCGCAATGGCTGCAGGGCCTGTCGCCCGAGTTCGGCTTCTTCCGGGTGTTCCAGTACCTCACGTTCCGTGCGGTGATGGCGGCCCTGACGGCGCTGCTCATCGGTCTGGTGGCGGGGCCGCGCGTGATCCGCGTGCTCGCCTCGCTCAAGATCGGCCAGCCGATCCGGGGTTATGCGATGCAGTCGCACCTGTCCAAGAGCGGCACGCCCACCATGGGCGGCGTGCTCATCCTGCTGTCGATCGCGATCTCGACGCTGCTGTGGTTCGACCTGTCGAACCGCTTCGTCTGGATCGTGCTGCTGGTCACGCTGGGCTTTGGCGCCATCGGCTGGGTGGACGACTGGCGCAAGGTGGTCAACAAGGACCCCGAGGGCATGCGCTCGCGCGAGAAATATTTCTGGCAATCGGTGATCGGCCTGGTGGCCGCGCTGTACCTGGTGTTCAGCATCTCCGAGAGTTCCAACGCCCGGGTGCTGGAGCTGTTCATCAGCTGGGTGCAGTCGGGTTTCTCGCTCGATCTGCCCCCCAAGGCCGGCCTGCAACTGCCGTTCTTCAAGGAAATCAGCTACCCGCTCGGTGTGCTGGGTTTCGTTATCCTGACCTACCTCGTGATCGTGGGCTCCAGCAACGCCGTCAATCTGACCGACGGGCTTGATGGCCTGGCCATCATGCCGGTGGTGATGGTGGGTTCGGCGCTGGGGGTGTTTGCCTACGTCACGGGCAGCTCGGTGTATTCCAAATACCTGTTCTTTCCGCACATTCCCGGCTCGGGCGAACTGCTGATCTTCTGCGCGGCCATGGCGGGCGCGGGCCTGGCCTTCCTGTGGTTCAACGCGCACCCGGCCCAGGTGTTCATGGGCGATGTGGGCGCGCTGGCCCTGGGCGCGGCACTGGGCACCATCGCCGTCATCGTGCGCCAGGAGATCGTGCTGGCCATCATGGGCGGCATCTTCGTGGTCGAGGCGCTGTCGGTGATGCTGCAGGTGACCTGGTTCAAGTACACCAAGCGCCGCTACGGTGAAGGCCGGCGCCTGCTGAAGATGGCGCCGCTGCACCACCATTTCGAAAAGAGCGGCTGGAAGGAAACGCAGGTGGTCGTGCGCTTCTGGATCATCACCATGCTGCTGTGCCTCGTCGGCCTGTCCACGCTGAAACTGCGATGAACCCGGACGATCCCCTCATCCCCGCAGCCGCCGAGTCACCGGTGGTCACGCCGCCCGAGGTGGAGGCCGGCCCAGGCCTGCCGGCCGCGGGCAAGCGTGCGGCCGCGCCCGCATGGGACCCCGAAGCGCCGCCTGCGGTCTCTGCCGCCCAGGCGGCTGCCGATTTTGTGGCGCAGATTTTTGCGGACGTGACCGCGTCCGAGGCAGTGTCCGCCCCGGTCCCGCAGGCCGTGGATGCCACCGAAAAGGTGTCCGCCGACGAACCCGCCGAGCCGCTGGGGCGGCCCGGCGAAGGCATGGTGCCGCTGCAGGGCCGGAACATCCTCATCCTCGGCCTGGGTGCTTCGGGCCTGGCGATGGCGCGCTGGTGCGTGCGCTGCGGCGCGCAGGTCACCGTGGCCGATACGCGGCAAGCCCCGCCCCAGCTCGCCGCATTGCAGCAGGAGCTGCCGCAGGTGCGTTTCGTGGCGGGCGAGTTCGGTGCCCATCTGGTCGAGGGGCAGGGCCTGCACGCGGTGTACCGTTCGCCGGGCCTGAGTCCTGCATCGATTGCGGCTGTATTGGCAGCTGCCCACGCAATGGGCATCAGCACTGGCGGCGAACTGAGCCTCTACTCCATGGCGCTGGACACGCTGCGCACCGCGCACGGCTATGCGCCGGCGGTACTGGCCATCACCGGCACCAACGGCAAGACCACGGTCACCTCGCTCACGGGCCAGCTGGTCGAGCGCGCAGGCAAGACGGTGGCCGTGGCGGGCAATATCGGCCCGACGCTGCTCGACACGCTGGCGGCCCGCATCGACGCGGGCACGCTGCCCCAGGTGTGGGTGCTGGAGCTGTCGAGCTTCCAGCTCGACGGCGTGGCGGGTTTCGAGCCCACGGCCGCTGCGGTGCTCAACATCACGCAGGATCACCTGGACTGGCATGGCGACATGCGGGCCTATGCCGGCGCCAAGGCCCGCATCTTCGGGCAGCGCGGCGTGATGGTGCTCAACCGCGAAGACGCCGCCGTGATGGCCATGCTGCCGGAGCCGGTGCGCGTGAAGCTGCAAAAGCCGCAGCAGCGTGCGCACACCACCTTTGGCGGCGACATGCCCAAGCGCCCGGGCGATTTCGGCATCGAGATGGTCGGTGGCATGGCCTGGCTGGTGCGTGCCCACGAATCGGACGAAACCCGCAAGCGCGGGCGCAGCGAAGAACCAGAGCTGCACATCCAGCGCCTGATGCCGGCCGATGCGCTGCGCATCCGGGGGCGCCACAACGCCATCAACGCCCTGGCCGCCCTGGCGCTGGCCTGCGAGGCCGGCTGCGCGCTGTCGCCCATGCTGTATGGCCTGCGCGAATACCGCGGCGAGCCGCACCGCGTGGAGCCCATCGGCATGGTGTCGGGCGTGGAGTATTTCGACGACAGCAAGGGCACGAATGTGGGGGCCACGGTGGCGGCCCTGGCCGGGCTGGGCGCCGACCGGCGCCTTGTGGTCATCCTGGGGGGCGAGGGCAAGGGGCAGGATTTTTCGCCGCTGGCAGCGCCGGTGGCGCGGTATGCGCGCGCCGTGGTGCTGATGGGGCGCGATGCACCGCTGATCCACGCAGCCCTGGAAGGTGCGGGTGTGCCACTGGTCGATGCGCAGACTCTGCCGCAGGCCGTGCAGCTGGCCGCGCAGCGCGCCCACGCGGGCGATGCGGTGCTGATGTCGCCCGCCTGCGCCAGCTTTGACATGTTCCGCGACTACGCCCACCGCGCCCAGGTGTTCTGCGACGCGGTGCGCGACATGGCACACGACGCCGGGCAGGAACTGGGGGGCATGCCATGACCGCCGCCACCGGTACCTGGTCGCGCGTCACGGCCTGGCTGAAAGGGCTGTCGGGCAAGGCCGCCGATGTGCTGCCGGTGCGCGTGGGCGGCACCGACTACCGCCAGCGCCACAGCACGCCCGCCACGGTGCTGGGTTTTGACCAGGCCCTGCTGTGGGTGGTGGTGGCGCTGCTGGCCTGGGGGCTGGTGATGGTGTACTCGGCGTCCATCGCCATGCCGGACAACCCCCGTTTCGGCAAGATTGCCGCCACCCATTTTCTGACGCGCCATGTGTTCGCCCTGATCGTCGGCTTCGTGGTGGCGTTGCTGGCGTTCCAGGTGTCCATGGCCACCTGGGAGCGCGTGGCGCCCTGGCTGTTCGTGGTGTCCATCGTGCTGCTGGTCGCGGTGCTGATTCCGCATGTAGGCACGGTGGTCAATGGCGCGCGGCGCTGGCTGTCCCTGGGCATCATGAACTTCCAGCCCTCGGAACTGGCCAAGTTTGCCGTGCTGGTGTATGCGTCCGACTACATGGTGCGCAAGATGGAGGTAAAAGAGCGCTTCTTTCGCGCGGTGCTGCCCATGGGCGCGGCCGTGGCCATCGTGGGCGTGCTGCTGCTGGCCGAGCCGGACATGGGGGCCTTCATGGTGGTGGCCGTGATCGCCATGGGCATCCTGTTCCTGGGCGGCGTCAATGCCCGCATGTTCTTCCTGATCGCGGGCGTGCTGGTGGCGGCCTTCGGCCTCATGATCGCCACCTCGCCCTGGCGCCGCGAACGCGTGTTTGCCTACCTCGATCCTTTCAGCGAGCAGCATGCACTGGGCAAGGGCTACCAGCTCTCGCACTCGCTCATTGCCATCGGGCGCGGCGAAATCTTCGGCGTGGGGCTGGGTGGCAGTGTCGAAAAGCTGCACTGGCTGCCCGAAGCCCACACCGACTTCCTGCTGGCCGTGATCGGCGAGGAATTCGGCCTGGTGGGCGTGCTCACGCTGATCCTGCTGTTTGTCTGGATGACGCGCCGCATCATGCACATCGGCCGCCAGGCCATTGCGCTCGATCGCGTGTTCGCAGGCCTGGTGGCGCAGGGCGTGGCCATCTGGATCGGCTTTCAGGCCTTCATCAACATGGGCGTGAACCTGGGCGCGCTGCCCACCAAGGGTCTCACGCTGCCGCTGATGAGCTTTGGCGGCTCGGCGATCCTGATGAATCTGGTGGCGCTGGCAGTGGTGCTGAGGGTGGATTATGAGAACAAGCTCCTCATGAGGGGAGGCCGCGTATGAGTCAGAAAACCGCGCTCATCATGGCCGGCGGCACCGGCGGCCACATCTTCCCGGGCCTCGCCGTGGCCGAAGAATTGCGTGCACGCGGCTGGCGCGTGCACTGGCTGGGCGCACCGGGCAGCATGGAGTCGCGCATCGTGCCAACCCATGGTTTTGCGCTGGAACTCATCGATTTCTCGGGCGTGCGCGGCAAGGGTCTGGTCACGCTGGCCTTGCTGCCGTTGCGCCTGCTGCGTGCCTTCTGGCAAGCCCTGCAGGTGGTGCGGCGCGTGAAGCCTGACGTGGTGGTGGGCCTGGGCGGCTACATCACCTTCCCGGGTGGCATGATGGGCGTGCTGGCGGGCAAGCCGCTGGTGCTGCACGAGCAGAACTCGGTGGCTGGCATGGCCAACAAGGTGCTGGCCGGTGTGGCCGACCGGGTGTTCACCGCATTCCCCAACGTCTTCAGGAAGGGCCAGTGGGTGGGCAACCCCCTGCGCACCGCCTTCACGCAACAGCCGGGCCCGGCGGAACGTTTTGCGGGCCGCACCGGCCCTCTGCGCCTGCTGGTGGTGGGCGGTAGCCTGGGCGCGCGCGCGCTCAACGAAATCGTGCCGCAAGCCATTGCGCTCATGCCTGCTGCACAACGCCCCGCCGTGCTCCACCAGAGCGGGGCGACGCAGATCGATGCGCTGCGCGCCAACTACGCCGCGGCTGGGGTGGAGGCGGAACTGACGCCTTTCATCGACGACACCGCCAGCGCGTTTGCGGCGGCCGACATCATCGTCTGCCGCGCGGGTGCCAGCACGGTCACCGAGATCGCTGCCGTGGGGGCAGCGTCCATCTTCGTGCCCTTCCCGTCGGCCGTAGACGACCACCAGACCACCAATGCGCAGTTCCTCGTGAACGCGGGTGGCGGCTGGCTGGTGCAGCAGCGCGACCTGACGCCCCAGGGGTTGTCTGAAATGCTATTGAAATTGGAGCGATCCATGCTTGCGGATGTGGCGCTCAAGGCCCAAAAAATGCAAAAAATCAACGCCACGCGCGAAGTGGTGACAGCCTGCGAGGAGCTCGCCGGATCATGAAACACGCGATTCGCCACATCCATTTCGTCGGCCTGGGCGGCGCCGGCATGAGCGGCATCGCCGAGGTGCTGTTCAACCTGGGCTACCGCATCTCGGGCTCTGACCTGGCCGACAGCGCCACACTGCGCCGTTTGCAAGCGCTGGGCATCCAGACCTGCCTGGGCCATGCGGCGGCCCACATCGAAGGCGCGGACGCCGTGGTCACCTCCACCGCCGTCACGGCCGACAACCCCGAGGTGCTGGCTGCGCGCGAGAAGAAGATTCCCGTGGTGCCCCGCGCGCTCATGCTGGCCGAACTCATGCGCCTCAAGCAGGGCATCGCCATTGCCGGCACGCACGGCAAGACCACTACCACCAGCCTGGTGACCAGCGTGCTGGCCGAGGCGGGGCTCGATCCCACCTTCGTGATCGGCGGGCGCCTGAACAGCGCGGGCGCCAATGCCAAGCTGGGCAGCGGCGACTACATCGTGGTGGAGGCCGACGAGTCCGATGCGTCCTTCCTCAACCTGCTGCCCGTGATGGCGGTGGTGACCAATATCGACGCCGACCACATGGAGACCTACGGGCACGATTTCGGCCGGCTCAAGAAGGCGTTCATCGATTTCCTGCACCGCATGCCTTTCTATGGCACCGCCATTCTGTGCGTGGACAGCCCGGCGGTGCGCGACATCCTGCCCAGCGTGACCTGCCCCGTCACCAGCTACGGTTTTTCCGAGGATGCCCAGGTGCGCGCCATCAACGTGCGGGCCGATGCCGGCCAGATGCGCTTCACGGTGCAGCGGCGCAACGGCGTCTCGCTGCCCGACATGGAAGTGGTGCTCAACCTGGCGGGCGAGCACAACGTGCTCAACGCCCTGTCGGCCATCGCGGTGGCCGTGGAGCTGAACATTCCCGACGACGCCGTGCAGCGCGCGCTGGCCGGCTTCAAGGGCGTGGGGCGGCGCTTCCAGCGCTATGGCGACTTGCCCGCCAAGGGCGGTGGCCAGTTCACCGTGATCGACGACTACGGCCACCATCCCGTCGAGATGGCCGCCACGCTGGCGGCGGCGCGCGGTGCCTTCCCCGGACGGCGCCTGGTGCTGGCCTTCCAGCCGCACCGCTACAGCCGCACGCGCGACTGCTTCGAGGATTTCGTCAAGGTCATCGGTTCGGCCGACGCCGTGCTGCTCACCGAGGTGTACGCCGCCGGCGAAGCGCCCATCGTCGCGGCCGATGGCCGCTCGCTGGCGCGCGCGCTGCGTGTGGCGGGCCGGGTGGAACCACTTTTTGTCGACAGCGTGGCCGACATGCCCCAGGTCATTGCCGACAACGCCAAAGACGGCGACGTGGTGATGTGCATGGGCGCGGGGACCATCGGTGCCGTACCCGGGAAAATCGTTGAAATGCTACAAAATAATGAGCTACTGTCGCAGACAGGGAAAGCGTAATGAATACATTTGGTTCCAATATTGATGCGCGTGCACTGGGCAAGGTGGCGGTGCTGATGGGCGGCGCGTCGGCCGAGCGCGATGTGTCGCTGATGTCCGGCCGCGGCGTGCTGCAGGCACTGCGCTCGCGCGGCGTGGATGCCCACGCGTTCGACCCCGCGCACAGCGATCTGGGCGAACTCCAGCGCGGCGGCTATGACCGTTGCTTCATTGCCCTGCACGGGCGCCATGGCGAAGACGGCACGGTGCAGGGTGCGCTGGAATTGCTGGGCATTCCGTACACCGGCCCTGGCGTGATGGCGTCCAGCATGTCGATGGACAAGATCATGACCAAGCGCATCTGGCGCGCCGAAGGGCTGCCCACGCCCGACTGGCGTCTCGTGGCCAGCGCCGAGGAAACCGCGCAGGCCCTGCAGGTGCTGGGCACGCCCATGATTGTCAAGCCGGCGCGCGAGGGCTCGACCCTCGGGTTGACCAAGGTCTCCACGCCCGAGGCGTGCGCGCAGGCCTATGCGCTGGCGTCGCGCTACGACCCCGAGGTGCTGTGCGAGCAATTCATCGAGGGCGACGAAACCACCTGTCCGGTGCTGGGCGAAGGCGCCGGTGCCTATGCCCTGCCGGTGATCCGCATCGTCGCACCCCAGGGCAACTACGACTACCAGAACAAGTATTTCACCGACGACACGCAATACCACTGCCCGAGCGGCCTGCCCGAAGCCGAGGAGCGCGAGATCCAGCGCCTGGTGGTGCAGGCCTTCCGTTCGCTGGGCTGCCGTGGCTGGGCGCGGGCCGACATCATGATCCGCGCCAGTGACCGCAAGCCCTTTTTGCTGGAAATCAACACCTCGCCGGGCATGACCGGGCATTCGCTGGTGCCCATGTCGGCCCGCGCCCTGGGCATCAGCTACGAAAACCTGTGCGTGGGCGTGCTCGCCACGGCCACGCTGGACACGCCGCCGGGCGCCACGCTCAGCCCCGCGCAAGGCCAACCGCAGGAGAACACCGCGCCATGAACCAGTCGCTGCCCGCACCGCTGGACGTCAAGCTCATGAACCTGACCGCATCGGTCCTGTTCCTGTGCTGCGTCCTGCTGCTGCTGGCAGCGGGGACGCGCTGGGTGTTGCGCTACCCCGGTTTTTCGGTGGCGCGCATCGTGGTCCAGGGGGAGCTGGTGCACAACAACGCCGTGACCTTGCGGGCCAACGTAGCGCCGCAGCTGGTGGGCAACTTTTTCACCATCGACCTGCGTGCGGCGCGCGCCGCCTTCGAGCAGGCGCCCTGGGTGCGCAAGGCCCTGGTGCGGCGCGAATTCCCGCGCGGCCTGCGGGTGGTGCTGCAGGAACACGATGCCGCCGCCTACTGGGGGCCCGACACGGGCGCGGCACTGGTCAACCGCGAGGGCGAGGTGTTCGAGGCCAACGTGGGCGATGTGGAGCAAGAAGGCTTGCCCCGCCTGATGGGCCCCCAGGGCAGTTCGGCCGAAGTGCTGCGGATGCATGGCTTGTTGCAGCCGGTGTTCGAGCCGCTGGGCATGGCGGTGGAGGCGCTGGAGCTGACGGGGCGCGGTGGCTGGCGCGCCACGCTCGACAGCAACGCCGTGCTGGAGCTGGGGGGCGGCACGCCGCAGGAGGTGGTGGAGCGCACGCAGCGCTTCACCCGCACGCTGACGCAGGTGGCGGCGCAATACCGGCGCCGCGCCGACGCGCTGGAGTCGGCCGACCTGCGCCATGCCGGGGGCTACGCGCTGCGCCTGCGCGGGGTGACGACCGTGACCGCGGAAGCGGCCGCAAAGAAGAAATAGCCGCGGGGAGCGGCCGCGACTGGACAGGACAACGAAGGGCAGACACTGATATGGCAAGAGAATACAAAGACGTGGTGGTGGGGCTGGACATCGGCACGGCCAAGGTCATGGCCGTGGTGGCCGAGGTGCTGCCCAATGGCGAACTCAAGCTGGCTGGCCTGGGCGTGGCGCCGAGCAATGGCCTCAAGCGCGGCGTGGTGGTGAACATCGATGCCACGGTGCAGAGCATCCAGCAGGCGCTGAAAGAGGCCGAGCTGATGGCCGACTGCAAGATCCAGCGCGTCTATACCGGCATCACGGGCAGCCATATCCGGGGGCTCAACTCCAGCGGCATGGTGGCCGTGAAGGACAAGGAAGTCACTGCTGCCGACGTGGCGCGCGTGGTCGAGACGGCCAAGGCCATCAACATCAGCAGCGACCAGCGCCTCTTGCTGGTGGAGCCGCAGGAATTCGTGATCGATGGCCAGGACGTGAAAGAGCCCATCGGCATGAGCGGCATCCGCCTGGAGGCCAAGATCCATATCGTGACCGGCGCCCAAAGTGCCGCCGAGAACATCATCAAGTGCGTGCGCCGCTGCGGCCTGGAAGTCGAGCAGCTCATGCTCAACCCGCTGGCCAGCAGCCAGGCCGTGCTGACCGACGACGAGCGCGAACTCGGTGTGGTGCTGGTGGACATCGGCGCCGGCACCACCGACGTGGCCATCTTCACCGGTGGCGCCATCCGCCACACCGCCGTGATCCCGATCGCCGGCGACCTGATCACCAGCGACATCGCCATGGCGCTGCGCACGCCCACCAAGGACGCCGAGGACATCAAGGTCGAAAGCGGCTACGCCAAGCAGTTGCTGGCCGACCCCGAGGCGCAGGTGGAAGTGCCCGGCCTGGGCGACCGCAGCCCGCGCATGTTGTCCAAGCAGGCGCTGGCCGGCGTGATCGAGCCGCGTGTCGAGGAGATCTTCTCGCTGGTGCAGCAGGTGGTGCGCGAGTCGGGTTACGAAGAAGTGCTGTCCTCGGGCATCGTGCTCACGGGCGGCAGTTCGGTGATGCCCGGAATGATCGAACTGGGTGAAGACATTTTCCTGAAGCCCGTGCGCCGCGGCATCCCCAAGTATTCCAGCGCCCTGTCGGACATGGTGGCCCAGCCCCGTGCCGCCACCGTCATGGGCTTGCTCGAAGAGGCCCGGCTGGCGCGGCTGCGTGGCTTCAAGGTGGCGCAAAAGAGCGGGTCGATGAAGACCGCGTTCGGGCGCTTCAAGGATTTCATCGTGGGGAATTTCTGACCATGAAATATCCACTCTGGTTAGCGCGGGGAAGCCCTCATCTCCTGCCGCGTGAGCGATGGCGATGTACCGGACCGCCATGCTCTTCCACCCAACTTCCTTTTCCCATTTGGCAATTGCATACGAATCTAGCACCAGGAGCTCCAACATGACCATCGAAATGATCGAAGCCGAAGAATTCAACCAGGGCACCCAGATCAAGGTGATCGGCGTGGGCGGTGGCGGCAGCAATGCCGTCGAACACATGATTGCCCGCAGCGTGCAGGGCGTGGAGTTCGTCAGCGCCAACACCGACGCGCAGGCGCTCACCCGCAGCTCGGCCCATCGCACCATCCAGCTGGGCCAGAGCGGCCTGGGCGCGGGCAGCAAGCCCGACAAGGGGCGGGACGCTGCCGAGGCGGCGGTGGACGACATCCGTGCCGCCATCCAGGGCGCCCACATGCTGTTCATCACCGCGGGCATGGGCGGCGGCACGGGCACCGGCGCAGCGCCCGTGATCGCGCGCGTGGCCAAGGAAATGGGCATTCTCACCGTGGGCGTGGTCACCAAGCCCTTCGACTGGGAAGGCGGCCGCCGCATGACCAATGCCGACAACGGCCTGGCCGAACTCGAAGCCAATGTCGATTCGCTGATCGTGGTGCTCAACGAGAAGCTGCTCGAAGTGCTGGGCGATGACATCACCCAGGACGAAGCGTTTGCGCATGCCAACGACGTGCTGAAAAACGCCGTGGGCGGCATTGCCGAGATCATCAACGAATACGGCCATGTGAACGTCGACTTCGAAGACGTGCGCACCGTGATGGGCGAACCCGGCAAGGCCATGATGGGCACGGCCACCGCCAGCGGCCCCGACCGCGCCCGCATCGCTGCCGAGCAGGCCGTGGCCTGCCCGCTGCTCGAAGGCATCGATCTGTCGGGCGCCAAGGGCGTGCTGGTGCTGGTGACGGCCGCCAAGGGCAGCCTGAAACTGTCCGAGTCGCGCCTGGCCATGAGCACCATCAATGCCTACGCATCGCCTGATGCGCATGTCATCTACGGCGCCGCCTACGACGACAGCCTGGGCGACGAGATCCGCGTCACCGTGGTGGCCACGGGCCTGTCGCGCCCCAACGCACGCCGCCAGCCCATTTCGGTGGTGCAGGGCGGCCTGCGCACCGGCACGGACAACATGGCCTACCAGATGCCCATGACTGTTGGCGGTGGCATGGGCGGTGCCGTCGGGGTGGCCGGTGGCATGGTCGGTGGTTCCCAGGCCGATTACGGCGGCATGTCGGTGCCCAGCGTCTGGCGCACCAACCGCACGCAGGCGGCCGCCCGCGTGGATGCGCTCTCGTCGGGTGGCATGGACGATCTGGAGATCCCGGCTTTCCTGCGCAAGCAGGCGGATTGATCCGGTCCATCCCCCTGAGCGGCTGCGCCGCTCGGGGCAGCCCCCAGAGGTGGCTGCTCTTCGGGACCGTCCAAACCTGCGCAGGCAGGCTTGGAGCCGCGGCCCTCAGCCCCTTCTCTCGCCTCGCTACGCGCTCCGGAAAGGGGGACGATGCCCTCGCTGCGGGGCGGCCCTGGCGCGGTGTCTCTGGTCGGGATCGTGCCGGTTGGAAGCACTCCGTTTTCTATCAGGGTCATAGCAAGGGCCTGGGTGGCTTGTGCAGGGCTGGCCCACTAAAATCCTCAGATGCTTCAGCAACGCACCCTCAAGACGATCACCCGCGCTGTTGGCGTGGGGCTGCACAGCGGCCAGCGGGTCGAGTTGACCCTGCGGCCGGCACAGCCCGACACGGGCATCGTGTTTCGCCGCGTGGATCTGCCCCAGCCCGTGGACATCCCCATCTGCGCGACGGCGGTGACCGATACCCGCCTGGCATCGACCATTGGCACGGGCAATGCCAAGGTGCACACCGTGGAGCACCTGATGTCGGCCTGCGCCGGCCTCGGCATCGACAACCTGTATGTGGACATCACGGCAGAAGAGGTCCCCATCCTCGACGGTTCCTCGGCATCGTTTGTCTTTCTGCTGCAAAGCGCAGGCATAGCGTTGCAGAACGCGCCGCGCCGCTTCATTCGCGTGACCCGGCCGGTCGAGGTGCGCCAGGGCGAGGGGGCCGCAGCCAAATGGGCAAGGCTCACGCCCTACCATGGCTACAAGCTCAGTTTCGAGATCGATTTCGATCACCCGGCGGTCGACTCCACGGGCCAGCGGGTCGAGTTCGACCTGGGGACCGGCAACTACAGCCGTGACATTGCGCGCGCGCGCACCTTTGGCTTCACGCGCGACGTGGAAATGATGCGCTCCAGCGGCCTGGCGCTGGGCGGCGGGCTGGACAACGCCATCGTGATGGACGACTACAAGGTGCTCAACAGCGACGGCTTGCGCTACGACGACGAGTTCGTCAAACACAAGATCCTTGACGCCATGGGCGACCTGTACCTGGTTGGCAAGCCCCTGCTGGCTGCCTACAGTGCCTTCCGTTCGGGCCACGCCATGAACAACCTGCTGTTGCGCGAGCTGCTGGCGCAGCGCGACGCCTGGGAAGAAGTGACGTTCGAGGACGAGCGCCAGGCGCCCAGCGGCTTCCTGCAACCCGCGCGGGCCTGGTGAATATGAGATCCCCCCTGAGCCGCTTCGCGGCTTCTCCCCAGGGGGAAGATACCCTCGCTGCGGGGTGGCCCTTGCCTGGCGTCCCTGGCTTGCGCTGCGCAAGTTTTCGCCGCGCAGGGAGTCGCTGAAATGCTGCTGTTTCGCTGGCTGGCCATGGCACTGCTGCTGGCGGCAGCGGTTTCCTTTGCGTTCTATGCCGGCACGGGCCAGGCGCGCTACAAGCGCTTTGGCCTGGTGGTGCTGAAGTGGACCCTCATCGCGACGGTCTTTTTCTTTGCCGTGCTGTTCATCGGGCGCCTGGCATGAAAACCGGCACGGCAGCAGCCGCCGCCGCGCTGGCCTATACTCGCGCCTGCTCCGGGGTGTGCTGATGCACTGAGATGCGGAGGCCTGAAATGCGGGCCCAGACGCGAACCCGACGAACTTGATCCGGTTCATTCCGGCGGAAGAAGAGCCGATCCCTCCATGCCCCATGCCAGCTGCCTGGCGCGGGCGCCATGCCCCAGCTGTCCCGTGCAGCTGCGGGGGAGCAGGTCCATTCCGGAGCAGCCCCGCCACCGGAACCAGGAGACTGCCCCATGAATGCCCCCGAACCTGTCGCCCGCGAGAAATTCGCCGAACTGCTCGCCCTCACCCGCGAACCATTCCCTGCCTCGCGCAAGGCCTACATCCCCGGCCAGCTGCACGCCGATCTGCGCGTGCCCGTGCGCGACATTGCGCTGACCAACGGCGAGCAGGTCAGCGTGTACGACACCTCGGGCCCCTACACCGACCCGAACGCCGTGATCGATGTGCGCCAGGGCCTGGCCAGCGTGCGCGGCGGCTGGATCACCGGCCGCGGTGACGTGGAGCACTACGAAGGCCGCGCTCCCGTGGCGCTGGACGACGGGCAAAAGAGCGAGGACGCCACCCGCCTGGCCCAGCTGCGCGCCGAAGCCGCTGCCCTGCAGCGCAAGCCGTTGCGCGCCAAGGCTGGCGCCAACGTCACGCAGATGCACTACGCACGCAAAGGCATCATCACCCCCGAGATGGAGTACGTGGCCATCCGTGAAAACGGCAAGCGCGAGTGGATGCAGCAGTACATGGCCGACGCAGGCCGTGAGCAGCGCCTGATGGGCAACCCCATGGGCGCGAGCATCCCGCGCATCATCACGCCCGAGTTCGTGCGCGACGAAGTGGCCCGGGGCCGCGCCATCATTCCCGCCAATATCAACCACCCCGAGGTGGAGCCGATGGCGATTGGCCGCAACTTCCTGGTCAAGATCAACGCCAACATCGGCAACTCGGCCGTCACGTCGAGCATTGAAGAAGAAGTGGAAAAGCTCGTGTGGGCGATCCGCTGGGGTGCCGACAACGTGATGGACCTCTCGACCGGCAAGAACATCCACACCACGCGCGACTGGATCGTGCGCAACTCGCCCGTGCCGATTGGCACCGTGCCGATTTACCAGGCGCTGGAGAAGGTGGGCGGCATCGCCGAAGACCTGACCTGGGAAATCTTCCGTGACACGCTGATCGAGCAGGCCGAGCAGGGCGTGGACTACTTCACCATCCACGCCGGCGTGCGCCTGGCCTACATCCACCTCACGGCGCAGCGGCGCACCGGCATCGTCTCGCGCGGCGGCTCCATCATGGCCAAGTGGTGCATGGCGCACCACCGCGAGAGCTTTTTGTACGAGCACTTCGAGGACATCTGCGACATCATGAAGGCGTACGACGTGTCGTTCAGCCTGGGCGATGGCCTGCGCCCCGGCTGTGCTTCGGACGCCAACGACGAAGCGCAGTTCGCCGAGCTGCACACGCTGGGCGAACTCACCCAGATCGCCTGGAAGCACGACGTGCAGACCATGATCGAAGGCCCCGGCCATGTGCCCATGCACATGATCCAGGCCAACATGACCGAGCAGCTCAAGACCTGCCACGAGGCGCCGTTCTACACCCTGGGCCCGCTGACCATCGACATCGCACCGGGCTACGACCACATTGCGTCCGCCATCGGCGCGGCCATGATCGGCTGGATGGGCACGGCCATGCTGTGCTACGTGACCCCCAAGGAGCACCTGGGCCTGCCCGACCGTGATGACGTGAAGCAGGGCATCATCGCCTACAAGATCGCCGCCCACGCGGCCGACGTGGCCAAGGGCCACCCCGGCGCCCGCTCGCGCGACGATGCACTCTCCCAGGCGCGCTTCGACTTCCGCTGGCAGGACCAGTTCAACCTGGGCCTGGACCCCGAGACGGCCAAGGAATACCACGACGAAACCCTGCCCAAGGACTCGGCCAAGGTGGCGCATTTCTGCTCCATGTGCGGGCCCAAGTTCTGCTCGATGAAGATCACCCAGGAAGTGCGCGACTTCGCGGCGCAGAAGGGTATGGCCGAGGCCGAGGCGCTGGCGGCGGGCATGGAGACCAAGGCCGAGGAGTTCCAGCGCGGCGGTGGCAGCCTGTATGTGCCGATCCAGCCGGTCTGACGGTTGCTACTAAAAAAGAGCTTCTGGCGCTTTCTGCATAAGCGCTGGACGCTCTTTTTGGTGAATGGCGCTTATGCGGTAAGTGCTTGCAGCTCTTGAACATGTCGCATTGCACGCCCGAACTTCCCGTGGCGGTACCGGGGTGCAACGGCGCCGGCCACCGGCGCGCACCTGGCGATCAGTCCCTCGTCACCCGCACCACTTCTTCGCGGCTGGTGATGCCGGCGGCGATCAGGCGCTCCCCGTCGTCGCGCATCAGCGCCATGCCGTTGGCCAGTGCCGCGGCGCGGATGTCGGCCTCGGAGGCCTGGCTGTGGATCTGGGCGCGGATGGTGTCATTGGTCACCAGCATCTCGAACACCCCCGTGCGGCCCGCGTAGCCGGTCTGGCCGCAGGCGTCGCAGCCCTGGCCGGCGCAGTGGGGGCAGATCTTGCGCACCAGGCGCTGGGCCAGCACGCCCAGCAGGGACGAACTCAGCAGGAACGGCTCCACGCCCATGTCGGTCAGGCGCGTGACGGCGCTGGCGGCATCGTTGGTGTGCAGCGTGGCCAGCACCAGGTGGCCCGTGAGCGAGGCCTGGATGGCGATCTGCGCGGTTTCGAAATCGCGGATCTCGCCGATCATGATGATGTCCGGGTCCTGGCGCAGAATGGCGCGCAGGGCTTTGGCAAAGGTCAGCTCGATCTTGCTGTTGACCTGGGTCTGGCCCACGCCGGGTAGTTCGTACTCGATGGGGTCTTCCACCGTCATGATGTTGTTGCGCGTGGCGTCGAGTCGGCTCAGCGCGGCATACAGCGTGGTGGTCTTGCCCGATCCCGTGGGGCCGGTCACCAGCACGATGCCGTGGGGCTGGGCGATCAGGCTGGTGAAGCGCTGCAAGGTGTCCCCCTGCATGCCCACGGCTTCGAGGCTGATCTTGCTTTCGCTCTTGTCCAGCAGGCGCAGCACGGCGCGCTCGCCATGGGCGCTGGGCAGGGTGGACACGCGCACATCGATGGCCCGGGTACCCAGGCGCAGGCTGATGCGACCGTCCTGCGGCAGGCGCTTTTCGGAAATGTCGAGGTCGGCCATGATCTTCAGGCGCGAGATCAGCGCTGCGTGCAGCGCGCGGTTGGGCTGCACCACCTCGCGCAGGCTGCCGTCCACGCGAAAGCGCACGCTGGAATGGCGCTCGTAGGGCTCGATGTGGATGTCGCTGGCGCCATCGCGCGCGGCCTGCGTGAGCAGGGCGTTGAGCATGCGGATGATGGGCGCGTCGTCTGCCGTTTCCAGCAGGTCCTCCACGGCGGGCAGCTCCTGCATCATGCGCGAGAGATCGGCGTCGGATTCGACCTCGCTCACCACCGTGGCGGCGCTCGATTCACCCTGCGCATAGGCGGCGCTGATGCGCTGGGCCAGGCCATGGGCGTCGAGCGGCAGCAACTGCTGCACGGGGTGCTTGCGCAGCACCTCCGACAGCGCGCTGGCATTGGGCTGGGGGCCGTGCCACAGCACCAGCTGCTGGCCGTCGTCCTCCAGCAGCAACTGGGCGGTGCGCGCAAAGGCATAAGGCAGGGGATGGCGCATGGTGGTGCCGCCTCAGGGTGCGCTGACGGGAGCGGGTTCGTACGACGCGGGCGTGGGTGCGGGCGGTGTGGCTTCGGGGCGCAGCGCGGGCAGTACCGGGGCCGCCGAGACCGAGCCCATCACGGCGCTGGGCGCGGGTTGCGCGACCTGCTGCAGCGCACGGATGGCTTCGTAGCGGTCGAGCATCAGCGCATCGCTGGCGGCGGCATCGCGCACTACCACGGGGCGCAAAAACACCATCAGGTTGGTCTTCTTGCGCGAGCGGTTCTCGCTGCGGAACAGATTGCCCAGCACGGGGATGTCCCCCATCAACGGCACCTTGTCCTCGGCCTGCTGGTAGCTGTCTTCCAGCAGGCCGCCGAGCACGATGATGCTGCCGTCCTCGACCAGCACGTTCGATTCGATGGAGCGCTTGCTGGTGGTGGGGCCGTTCACGTCCTTGAGGGTGTTGCCGTCGATTTTGGAGACCTCCTGGTAGATGGCCATCTTGACGGTGCCGTTCTCGTTGATCTGGGGGCGCACGCGCAGCATCAGACCCACGTCCTTGCGCTCCACGGTGGTGAAGGGATTGACCGAGTTGTTGCCGGTGGTGTTGGCGTACGAGCCCGTGACGAAGGGCACGTTGTTGCCGATGACGATGCGGGCCTCTTCGTTGTCCAGCGTCATCAGGTTGGGGGTGGAGAGCACATTGGCATCGCCGCTGTTTTGCAAGAAGTTGGCCAGCGCGCCCAGGTAGTACTGGCCGTTGACGCGCGGCGCCAGTGCAATGTTCAGGCCCCCGCCCAGCGATGCCAGGGCCGTGGCGCTGCCGGTGGCAATGCCGGCGGCCAGGCCCAGGATGTTGCCGCCCGACACCGCCGAGTTGGTGCCGATGGCGCCCACCACGCCGTCGCCCTTGCTGCCCAGCACGCTCTGCCACTGGATGCCGAACTCGGCCAGCTTGCTGGCCGTGACTTCCACGATCAGGCTTTCCACCAGCACCTGCGCGCGGCGGCCGTCGAGCTTGTCGATCACGGCGCGCAGCTGCCGGTACTGGGGCTCGGGCGCGGTGATGATGAGCGAGTTGGTCGTGGGGTCGGCCTGGATCTGCCCGCCGGTGGAGGGCTGGTTGCCGCTGGCGCTGCTGCTGGAGCCCGCGCCCGCACCCATGCCCAGGCCGCCGCCGCCGCTGCCGGCGCCCAGCCCGGCGCTGTTGCCGGCGCTGCTGGTGCCGGCCGTGCCGGAGGACGCCACCGTGGTGGACAGGCCGCTCGTTCCCGCAGAGCCCGACGACACGGCGTTGCCGCCCCCCGTGGCCGAGATGGCTGCGCGCAGCGTGGTCGCCAGCTTGGTGGCATCGGCATTCTTGAGGTAGACCACATGGATGTTGCCGCTGGCCGCGCTGCTGCCGGGCACGGGCGGCTGGTCGAGCTTGTCCACCAGCGCGCGCACCTGGGCCACGCGGGCCGGGTTGGCGGCGCGCAGGATCAGCGAGTTGCTGCGCGCCTCGGGCAGCAGCGTGGTCTTGAACGAGGTGTCGGTCTGGCCCTGGGCCGCGGCCGGGCCGGCTGCGCCGCCACCATCGATGAGCCGTGCCACCAGCGGCGCCAGGTCGGCGGCCACGGCATTCTTGAGCGGGATCACCTCCACATCGCTGGCGTTCGAGACATCCATGGCCGCCACGATGCGCGCCAGGCGCTGCAGGTTGTCGGCGTAATCGGTGATCACCAGCGAGTTGTTGCCGGGGTTCACGTTGATGGTGTTGTTGGGGCTGATCAGCGGGCGCAGCACCGGCACCAGGTTGGCCGCGTTCTCATAGTTGAGCTTGAAGATCTGCGTGACGATCTGTCCGCCGCCGGGTCCCGCCGCACCGCCCCGCGAAACGCTCACGCTGCCGCCCTGCAGCTTGGCATCGGCCTCGGGCACCACCTTGTACAGGCCGGCGGACTCGACCACCGTGAAGCCCTGCAGCCGCAGCGCCGCCAGAAATTGCTGGAAAGCGGCCGCAGGCGTCACGGCCCGCTCGGTGATCAGCGTGAGCTGGCCTTTCACGCGCGGGTCCACCACCACGTTGCGGCCGGTGATGGTGGCCATGGTGCGGGCCACGGCCTCGATCTCGGCGTTGGCGAAGTTCAGCGTGACGGGCTCGCCCGGGCGCACGCTGCTGGTGCCGGTTCCTATCGCCGTTTGGGCATGAACTGGACCGCTTGTGCATACCAAAAAAGCGCATGCAGCTATTGTGTTGATAGCAAATTGCAGTCGGGGTGAAAGATTGGAAGTCATAGCGTCAACCCACGGTGATGATGGAGCGCGCGCCATTGCGCCGTCCGATGATGTTCAGAAGATTGGCCAGGGCCGCCTCGCGCTCGGGCGTGGCGCTGGCCTCGCCGGTAAAGCGCAGGCGCTGGCCCACCCATTGGCCGCTGCCGTTCAGCTGCAGGTCGCCATCGAGTGTGTTCAGGGTGAGCGTGGGCACTTCGCCGCCCTGCAGCACGAGCCGGTAGCTGCCCATGGGGCGCAGGGTGGACAGGCGCGAGGACATGGCCCGCGCGTCCAGTTGCGCCGTGCCCGCCAGTACCAGGCGGCCTGCGGTCCACAGGGCTTCGAGGCCCCGGGTCTGCAGGGCCAGCTGGCCCTGGGGTTGCAGGGTGTTCCAGGGCGTTCCCAGGCCGGTCAGCAGGCCGGCGGGGAACTGGCTCTGGCCATCGGCGATGGCCAGGCGCGCGCCGCCCCAGCGCGCGTCCACGCGGGCCTGCAGGGGCGCAGCCATGCAGCAGGCGGCGTGCACCTGGGCGCGCAGGCCGGTCCAGCGGGGGCGCAAGCGCCACTCCAGGCGCCCGGGCAGGGCGGTGCGGTCCTGGCTGGCGCCGCCGCCGGTCAGGACCAGCTGGGCCGACCCGGTCCACACGGTGCCGCGCGCCTGGGCCAGCAGCACTTGCCCCTGGCTGGCGCGGTCCACCGCCCCGGCCAGCCACTGCGCCGGCGCAAAAACCACCAATGCCGGCAGCACACCCGCGAGCACGCCGGCCGTAGCCCAACCCCAGGGCGCGCGCGGGGCTGCGTCGGCGGTGCGCCGGGGCCGGGAGCGCTGGGGAAGGGACACGTTGCGGAACACGGAAGTGGCAACCGGTCAGCGGGCTGGCAGGAGCAGCACCAGGCTGCCATCCCAGCGCGGTGCGGCTGCAGCGGGCCCATTGCCGAGGGGGGTGGGGGCCGCAGGGCTGGCTGCTGGCGCGCTGCGTGCGAGGCGGGCCTCGACCGGCACCGCCAGCGCATTGCTGCGCGCCTGGGCCAGCCATGGGGCCAGGGCGTCGGCGGGCGCACCCTTGAGCGTGATGGTGGCGCGGTCGCCCGCCAGCGTGAGCTGGGCCGTGGCGCCCAGGCGCTCGGTCAGCGTGCCGCGCAGGCTGGCCACGGCATCGCCGGGGGCGCTGCGGGGTGCGGCCTGCAGTTGCAGGGCTTCGGCCTGCAGGCTTTGCATGCGCTGCAGCTGGGCATCCAGGGCCGCATGGCGCGCGGGGGCCGTGCGCAGCGTGGCCAGGGCTGGCGCCAGGGCCACCCACCACAGCAGCGCCAGGGCCACCACGGCGCCCGCGGCCAGCAGCAGGTTCTGCTCGCGCGGGGCCAGGGCCTTCCAGCGGTCTTGTACGACGGTGTGGAGGGGGGTGTTCATGGTGTGGTCTCCGGGCGCAGCAACAGGCTGCCGTCGTCCAGGCGGGCACTGTAGCCTGCCGCTTGCAGCCGGGTGGCCAGGGCCGCCTGCTCTTCGGCCGTCAGCGTCACGCCGCGCAGGCGCAGCTCGCCCGCGGTGTATTCGAGTGCATTGGGCAGCTGGCCTGCGGGCAGGGCAGCGCCTGCCGCCGCGAGCAGGGGCTCCAGGTCGCGCGGCGACACGCTGCCGGCGGCCTGGCGCAGCGTGGCCAGTTCGCGTTCCATCTGCACGGGGGCATCGACCACCACCTGCACCTTGGGAAAGGTCTGGGTGAGCGCATTGCGCACACCCGCCTGCTTGGCGGCGAGCGCACCGCGCTCCTGCCAGGCCCATGCGTTCAGGCCCACCAGATGGGCGGCGGCCAGCAGGCCTGCGCCCCAGCGTGCCGCGCGCCACTGCGGTGCATGCAGAAAGGCGCTGGCGGCGCTGCCAGCCTTGCGCAGGGCACGGGTGCGCCCGGTGCTGGCCAGGTCGAACTGCGCCAGGTCCCAGTCGCTGCGCGCCGCATCGAGTGCGCGCTGGCTGGTGGTGTGCAGCACCACCGACCGGCCCAGCGTGCGCTCGGCCAGTGTCGCCACGGCGGGCTCGGCGCGCACCGGCGCCATCGCTTCGTCGGGGTCTCCGGGACGGGGGGCCGGGCCGATCAGACCCAATGCCGCAGCGGACAGGGGCAGCACGGCCACGCCCTGATCGGGTCCGTGGCCGTAAACCACAAGCTGGGCATCCTCGGGGCTGCCCAGCGCAAACAGCTCGGGCCCGCCGCTGGCGGTGGGGCCCGGTGCAAATTCGGGCACCACGCGTGCGACGCGCCGGCCTGCGGCCTCCAGTGTCTGCAGCGCTTCGCGCAGCCAGGCACGGTCGCACACGGCCACCCATACCGGCTCGCCAGCGCGGGCACCCGGTTGCAGGGCAAAGTGCAGCTGGGAAGGTTCGTCGAGCAGTTGGTCTTCCAGCAGGCCTTCGAGCACCGAGCGCAGGCGCGGTGTCTGCTGGCCCACCTCCAGCGGCACACCCTGGGGCAATTGCACGCGCTGCCACGACAGCGCCGCTGCCGGCACCACCGCCACCACCTCGCCGCCCGGCCGGGCAGGCTCGGGCAGCAGCGGCGCCGGGGCGCTGGCGTGGCGAAGTGCGGTGTGGCCGTCGGCGGTCAGCGTGTAGCTGTAGGCGGTGGCGGACCCGGAAGGTGCCTGGGGCAGGAAAAGGATCAGGGTGCTCATGGGCGGGATTTGCGGGCCATTTTAGGGGGCAGAGTTGACAGTGCTGCGTGCGGCAAGGCCGCTCAGCGCGCCGCAGCGGTCGCGCCTGCGCTGTCAAAAGCGCCGCGTTCGCGCCACAGCGTGGTGACGGTGGTGCCCTGGCGCATCACCAGCGAGCGTTCTTCCACCACGCTGGAGCCCAGGCGCAGGCGTCCGCGCACCTCGAAGTAGCGCGAGGCGATGGCATGGTCGTCGGCGTTCAGCGCAATGCTGGCGCCCAGCTGGTCGGAGGCATCGGTCAACGCCCGGAAATGGCGCGCCTGCCGGGCCTGCACCAGCTTTTGCGCGTCCGCCATGTCCAGCCCGTCGATCGCGGCCAACAGCACATCCACGTCGGCCGTGTTCAGGTTCACCGGGGTGCGCACCGGCAACAGCGTGACATGCGGCGCCAGCACGGCCAGTGTGGCGGGGGGCAGGCCCAGCCAGCCCAGCTGGGCCAGGGTCGGCGGCAGCAGGGGCGCGCTGCTGTTGGCGCCCTGGCTGGCCTTGGCTTCGCGCAGGCCCTGCACCAGCAGGCTCAGTTGCTGCGCAGGCAGGCCCAGGCGCTCGAACAGGCGAGAAAACTGGCGCAAGGCGCCTGCGTTGACCTTGTCGCCATCGATCAGGTTGCTCAGGTTCAGCCGCCCCTGCAGGTCGGTGATCTGGCCGGACAGAAAGGCGTCGGTGGTGTCGGTGCTGGCGTCGTCCACCTGGGTCATGTTGCGGTCGGCCGCCAGAAAGGTGGACAGGCGCGCCTCCTGCAGCGGCACGGCCCAGGGTTCGGCCAGGTGGTCGGCACCGCCGGTGATGCCGTCCTCGCGCAGGATCAGGCGCGACCAGTCGAGCGCGCCCACCAGAATCCAGGCCGACTGCAGCCGGGCGCGTTCGGCCGTTTCGACCTCGACCGCGCGCCACTGCTGCCACAGGGCGGCGGCGGCAAAGGTGGCCACCAGCGTCACCGTGAGCATGGCCGCCAGCAGGGCCGCACCGCGCTGGCGGGCCGGGCCTGCGGCGTTGTGCAAAGAGCCGGTGCGGTGCCTCATGACTTGCCGCCGCCCAGCACCGGGTTGACCCAGTCGCGCGTGATCTGCCCTGCCAGAGCCTGGCCCGGGCTGATGGTGATCTGCAGGCGCACGCCATCGGGCAGCGCGGCGTTGGCCTCGCCGGGCGCGCTATTGCCGCTGGACTGCGGGTTCGACCAGGCGCCGCCGCGGTAAAAATAGATTTGCCAGTTGTCCAGGGGCAGCAGCACCACTTCCCTGCGCCGCTCGGCTTCGCCGGGGTTGCCGGCCCACTGGGCCGCCTGCTGCCAGGCCTGTTGCCAGTCGGCATGGGTGCGCACCGGGGGCGATTGCCAGCGCAGCCAGTGGCTGGCGCCCTGCACATCGCGCCGGGTCCAGGCCACCACCAGGGCGCCTTCGTCGGGCCGGGCGCTGCTGCGCCGCGTCATGCGCAGCACCTGGCCGTCCCAGTTCAGCGGCGTGGTGTAGGGCACGGACACGATGGCGTCCAGATCCGCGCCCCACTGCGCGAGCGCGGCCTGCACCACCAGCAGTTCATCGGCCCGCTGGCGTGTCGTCTCTTGCGCCCGCGCCATGCCGTCCAGCCCGCGCCACCCCAGGATGGCCATCAGCGCCATGATGGCAATGGCCACCAGCAGCTCGATCAGGGTGAAGCCGTTGGGAGAGCGTGCGCGGCGCGCGCCCCAGTGCGTCATGCCAGCCATTCCCATATCAATATCTGCCCACGATGGTGGACAGGCGAAGCACGGAGTTTTCGCCATCGAACACCTGCGCATCCACGCGCCGGAAACTCGGGTTGGGCGTGGGCCGCACGATCACCGCCACATCGAAGCGCCGCCCCGCCTGCTCGCAGGGCTGGCTGCTGTCGCCCACCCCCGGCATCTGGCGCGACAGGCGGGCCTTGACCAGTTCGTTCTCGGCGCAGAGCTGGGCCAGCACGATGTCCGATTGCCGCAGGGCATTGCGCGTCAGCGCCGTGGTGGCCTGCAAGCCCGCCAGAAGGGCAATGGCCACAATGGCCAGCGCCACCAGCACCTCGACCAGGGTAAAGCCCTGTTCTGGCGTTTTCATGGCAGTGGCTCCACCGCGAAAGGCCGCAGGCCGTCGGTGGCCACGCGCAGCGTGCGTTCGGGGTGGGCCTGGTGGGTCAGCAGCACCTGCTGCGGCCCGATCAGCGGCTCGGGCCCCAGTTGCAGGGTGGCGGGGCCGCGCACCGTGGTGCCGGCATCCAGCCACCGGGTGGGAAGCGTGCCGGCGGGCAGGCCCTCGAACCGGAAACCCTGCGCATCGGCGCGCCAGCGTACCGGCACGCCCGTGCCGCGCGACTGGGCCCGGCCAGATTCCAGCAGGGCCGCCAGCCGTGCCGCTTCGCGCTCCAGCTGCGTCTGCCCGCCGTCGCGCAGCGCCAGGCTGACGCCCGCCGTGGCCAGTGCCATGATGCTGATGACCACCAGCAATTCCAGCAGGGTAAAGCCCCCCTGAGCCGCTGCGCGGCTCGCGCTGCGCGCGGGAAGGGGGACGGCGCCAGTGGCCTGGCAAAGCCAGTTCCACGGCGTCCCTGGCCGGGGGCGCGCCGGTTTCATGGGCCTGGGATGCGTGGGGAAAGAAGACCGGTCACTGCCAGCTGCCGATATCCGCGTTCTTGCCCTCGCCGCCCGACTGACCATCGGCACCGAACGACATCACGTCGATCTCGCCCTTGATGCCGGGGTTCAGGTACTGGTAAGGGCGGCCCCAGGGGTCGTTGGGCAGCTTTTCGAGGTAGGGTTTCCAGTTGCCGGGGATGGGGGCGGCCGTGGGCTTGGCGACCAGCGCCTGCAGGCCCTGTTCGGCCGTGGGGTAGCGCTGGTTGTCCAGGCGGTACAGCTTGAGCGCCTGCATCACATTGGTGACGTCGGTGCGGGCGGCGGTGCTGCGCGCATCGTCGGCGCGGTCGAGCACGTTGGGCACGATCAGCGCGGCCAGCACGCCGATGATGACCAGCACCACCATCAGCTCGATCAGGGTGAAGCCCCGCGCAAGGTGCGTGGCCAGGCGGCTGCGGGCGGGGCGCAGGGGGAGGGTGGAGGATTTGTTCACTGCAGGCGGTCTCGGGAGGGTCGGATCGCGTGAATCATAATCCCCGCATGGTGACCAATACACACAGCAAATGGGGCGTGCGCCTGGGGACTCTGGCTCTCTGGGCCCTGGCGGGCGCCAGCGTGGTCTATTGGGGGCTGCGCCTGTCGGCACGGCCCGTGGGGCTGGCGGTGCCGGCCGTGGCCCCCGCGCCCGTGGCACCCGATGCCCAGGCCATGGCGCGCCTGCTGGGTGTGCCGGCAGCGACCGATGCGGTGGCGGGCCGGGCGCCCGTGGCCTCGCTGGCCAGCCGCTTTGCGCTGATCGGTGTGCTGGCGGGCCGCAGCAGCGGCGGTGGTGCCGCGCTGATTGCGGTGGACGGCAAGCCGGCCAAGCCGTTCCGCGTGGGCGCCGCAGTGGACGAGGGGCTGGTGCTGCAGTCGCTGGACCCGCGCCAGGCCCGGCTGGGCGCGAGCGTCGATGGGCCGGCCACGCTGACGCTGGACATGTCCCTCAAGAACTGAACCGGTCCAGGTTCCGGATTTCCCATTCGCCCCACGCGGGCGCAGCCGCCGGCCATTGTTCCGGCCGGGGCCAGACGCCGTCGCCATGGGCCTGCAGCCAGGCCACGCAGCGCGCCACGCCGGCGTGGGTGATCCACACCACATCCTGCGCGGCCTGCTTTGCGGGCTGTGGCTGCGTGGCGCGCAAGGCCAGCGAAACGCGGGCCAGCATGGCGCTCAGGCTCTCGCCGCCGCCGGGTGCGTGGGTGGCAAAGGCTGCCGTCCACGCGTCGATGGCCGTTTTGCCGATGTGCTCCCAGGTCCGCCCTTCCCAGTGGCCAAAGTCCATTTCACGCAGGCGGGCGTCGGGATTGGAGGTCAAATCGGGCCTGAGCGCTTGAAGGTCATGTGCCAGCAGCTCACATCTTTGTAGCGTTGAATGAAAGACCTGCGCCTTCGGCGGCAGGGCGTCTGCCAGGCGCTGCGCTGCCACGCGGGTGGCTGCGGCGTCGGCTGGCACATCGAGCGCACCGTAGCAGGTGCCCGGTGCCACCAGGGGTCGTGCATGGCGCACCAGCCACAGGCGGGCGCCGGTGGGCGGGCTCATTCCATTTCCAGACCCTCCGTGTCGTTGTTGCTTCGCCTTGCCGTGCTGCAGCACTGTCTGCGGCTTCGCGCCTAGACACGAAGGATCTGGAAACGGAATTACATCCATCGCAGGGCCAGCGCCGCGCCCAGGTAAAAACCGATCTCGCTGACCTGCTGCGTGGCGCCCAGGCAGTCGCCCGTGAAACCCTGCAGGCGCCGCGCGAACCAGTGCGCCAGCCACGCGGCAGCCAGCGCACTTCCTGTCAAGGATGCTATCAAGTATGTAGCTGATTGCGCTTGCCATACCAGCGCCAGCGGCATCCAACACCAGCACATCGCGGCCGCCAGGGCGCCAACCGAGATCTGGTCGGCCAGCGGTTTGCTTTTGGACCGGGCCGTGTCGCCCACATGCGGCAGTCCGCGCACGATGAACAGCGGCCACAGGCGCGACAGCACATGGCCGCCCACCAGCGCCGCCACCGCCGCCAGCAGGCTGTGCGCACCCAGCAGTGCCAGCAGGCTGACCTTGGCCAGCAGCGCCAGCACCAGGGCCATGGCACCAAAGGCGCCGATGCGCGAGTCTTTCATGATGTCGAGCGCCCGCTCGCGGTCATGGCTGCCGCCCAGGCCGTCGGCCACGTCGGCCAGGCCATCCTCGTGGAAGCCGCCGGTCATCAGCACCGTGGCGATGGTGCAGAACACCGCCGCCACGGCCGGCGCCATCGGGTTGGGCGCCAGGGCCGCGTGCAGGGCGGCATACACGCCCGCCGCCAGCGCCGCCGCCAGCCAGCCGATGCCCGGGAAATGCGCGGCACTGGCGCGCAGCATGGCCGGGCTGTAGCCCACCCAGCCGGCCAGCCGCCCGGTAACGGGAATGCGGGTAAAAAACTGCACGGCCAGCAGGTAGTGGCGCAGGGCTTGCATGGTGCGGGGCCGGGAGGCTATCAAAATTGATAGCTGCTAGCGCTTATTGGGTAATCACTAGCAGCCATTTTTCGCAATATTGTGGTTACTTGGAGCGCAAAAACAGCCGGTAGGCCGGGTTCAGCGTTTCTTCAACATACGGGTAGCCCAGCGTGGCCAGGAATGCATCAAACGCCGCAGCGTCCTCGGGCGGCACCTGCAGGCCCACCAGGATGCGGCCGTAGTCGGCGCCCTGGTTGCGGTAGTGGAACAGGCTGATGTTCCAGGTGGGCTGCATCAGGCTCAGGAACTTGAGCAGCGCGCCGGGCCGCTCGGGGAACACGAAACGCAGCAGGCGCTCGTCCTGCGCCAGCGCCGAATGGCCGCCCACCAGGTGGCGCAGGTGCTCCTTGGCCAGCTCGTCGTGCGTCAGGTCGAGCGACTCGAAGCCGTGGCGCTCGAAGTTCCTGGTGATCTTCTCCGACTCGCCCTTGCCGTGCGTGGCCAGGCCCACGAACACATGGGCGCGCTGGGCGTCGCTGATGCGGTAGTTGAACTCGGTCACGTTGCGCGGGCCGCCGGGCAGGCCGCCCACCACCTCGCAAAAGCGGCGGAAGCTGCCGCGCTCTTCGGGGATGGTGACGGCCAGCAGGGCCTCGCGCTCCTCGCCCACCTCGGCGCGCTCGGCCACGAAGCGCAGGCGGTCGAAGTTCATGTTGGCGCCGCACAGGATGGCGGCGTAGGTTTCGCCCTTGGTCTTGTTCTTGGCCACGTACTGCTTGATGGCCGCCACAGCCAGCGCTCCGGCGGGCTCGACGATGCTGCGCGTATCCACGAACACGTCCTTGATGGCGGCGCACACGGCGTCGGTGTCCACGGTGACGAATTCATCCACCAGGCCCTGGGCGATGCGAAAGGTCTCCTCGCCCACCAGCTTGACAGCCGTGCCATCGGAAAACAGGCCCACATCGGCCAGCGTGACGCGTTCGTGCGCGTTGACCGACTGGAGCATGGCGTCCGAGTCGTTCATCTGCACACCAATGACCCTGATGTCTGGCCGCACCGCCTTGATGTAATTGGCCACGCCTGCCACCAGGCCGCCGCCGCCAATCGCCACGAACACGGCGTCGAGCTGGTTGTTGCCCAGCTTTTGCAGCTGGCGCAGGATTTCCATGGCAATCGTGCCCTGGCCGGCGATCACGTCGGGGTCGTCAAAGGGGTGGACAAAGGTCAACCCCTGCTCCTGCTGCAGCCGCACCGCGTGGTCGTAGGCATCGGAATAGCTGTCGCCCGCCAGCACCACCTCGCCGCCCAGCGCCTGCACGGCGTCCACCTTGAGCTGTGGCGTGGTGATGGGCATCACCACCACCGCGCGCGTGCCCAGCTTGCGCGCGCTCATGGCCACGCCCTGCGCGTGGTTGCCGGCCGAGGCGCAGATCACGCCCTTTTGCAACTGTTCGGGCGCCAGCTGGGCCATCTTGTTGTAGGCGCCGCGCAGCTTGAAGCTGAACACCGGCTGCTGGTCCTCGCGCTTTAGCAGCACCTTGTTGTGCAGGCGGCGGCTGAGGTTCCTGGCGGGCTCCAGGGCCGACTCGACGGCCACGTCATAGACGCGCGCGGTCAGGATCTTCTTCAGGTAATCGAGGGGGGTGAGAGGCTGGGTCATGGGATGGCAGGGTGTGCGCCGCCGCAGCGAAGGTGGCGGGGCAGCCATCATAGGCGCAACGCCTGACGGCCCGGCGTGGCGCAGTGTTTGTCGCACAGGCAAAAAAAAGCCCCAGGCGGTAAGGCCCAGGGCTGAATCCATCCTTTGAGGAGATGGAGGAGACAATCGGTGCATTGCAGTGGTTGGCTGCCTTGGGCTACCAACCCTTTCTTCCCGAAAGGGCAACGCATGGCGCTATTCTAGCGCGTCGGGTGCTGCAATGCAGCAAAATTCACCGTATATTTTTGAAGTGGCGGCCCATTTCGTCAAAAAAGCCACGCACCAACAAGGAGTGACAGACATGGAATGCACAGTCAGCTGGACCGGCGGCGCCGGAACGCGCTCGGGGATGGGCTTTGTGGCCGAAACGGGCAGTGGCCACATCCTGGCCATGGATGGCGCCCCCGATGCGGCGAACCCGGCCAATGGCGGGCTCAACCTGGCGCCCCGGCCCATGGAAACACTGCTGGCGGGCACGGGCGGCTGCACCGCCTACGACGTGGTGCTGATCCTCAAGCGCGGCCGCCACGATGTACGCGGCTGCAGTGTCAGGCTCACGTCGCAACGGGCCGAGGTGGAGCCCAAGGTGTTCACCGCCATCCACATGCAGTTCACCGTGACGGGCAAGGGCCTTGCGCCCGCCGTGGTGGAGCGCGCCATTGCCATGAGCCACGAAAAATACTGCTCTGCCAGCATCATGCTGGGCAAAACGGCACGCATCACCACCGGGTTCGAGATCGTCGAGGCCTGAGATCGTAAGCGGGCTCTGTGGCCGCGCCGGTTCAGACGTAGTGCGCCGTGGTCGTCATCACCTTGGCGGCCATCTTCATCATCAGGCGGGCGGGCGCTGGCAGGGTCACAGCCCCGGCATCGTGCGCATTGGCCGCGTGGCGCTCTTCGTCGTTCTTCATGCGGCTGACCACGGCGCGTGAGGCCAGATCCTCGGCCGGAAGCCTTTCCAGGTGGCCCTGCAGGTGCTCCGCCACCTGGTTTTCGGTTTCCACCACAAAACCCAGGCTCACGCGGTCGCTCACCTTGGCGGCCACCAGGCCCAGCGCGAAGGCGCCCGCAAACCACAGCGGATTGAGCAGGCTGGGCCTGGCGCCCAGGGCATCAAGCCGCTGCTGCGTCCAGGCCAGGTGGTCGGTTTCCTCGCGGGCCGATTCGAGCAGATGGCTGCGCAACCGGGCATCGCGCGTGACCGCCGCCTGCGCCGTGTAAAGGGCCTGGGCGCACACCTCGCCCACATGGTTCACCCGCATCAGCGCGCCCGCCAGGCGCTTTTGCGCGGGATTCAGCGCGGTTTCGGCAAAGGGCTCGGCGGGCGAGGCCTCCACGGCATGGGGTTTGGCAAACAGGGTGCGCAGCGCGGTGTCTGCGGCGCAAAGGAATGGGTCCATGGGAATTTCTTGGGAGAAAAATGGGCGAGGGTGGTGCGAAACAGGCGTTTTGCCAATGCATTCCCGCTTGCACATTGGGCGAGGGGCAATGCGACGAAGTGTTGCAACGTTCCGGGTCTGTTGCAAGAATGCCTGAAGAGAATGCGACAGTTGTTACAGACAGAAGTGGTTGTCTTGAGGTAGTTTGCGATGGCTTCTGTGGTGGCTGCCGCCAATGAGGCGCTGTATTGCGACATTTTCTGCCGCACCAGGATTGGTATTGGCATGGTGCCGTGTTGCGCAGGGCTTCCGCGACGAGGGTGTATTGTTGCAATGCCGCAACGAAATTGACCCTGCGCGGTGATTTCCTTTGCGCAACCGCGCCCCGTCTGGTGCAATAACACCAACTTCCCCACCAGGAGGTTGGCCCGGGGAACCGGTGGGACTGTGCTGGCGCTGCGCCCCAGACCTCCGAACCGGTGCCCATGTTTAACCTTGGAGTAACTCGCAATGAAAAAATCCCTGATTGCCCTGGCTGTGCTGGCTGCTTCCGGCGCCGCAATGGCCCAATCTTCCGTGACCCTGTATGGTATTGCTGACGCTGGCGTGACCTACCTGAATGGCGGCTCCAACTGGAGCGGCGTGACCTCCGGCAACAACAAGACCAGCCGCCTCGGCTTCCGCGGCGTGGAAGACCTGGGCGGTGGCCTGAAGGCCAACTTCGTCCTGGAAGGCGGCATCAACCTGGACACCGGTGATGGTAAGTCCGGCGGTGCAACCGACAACGGTTTCCAGTTCAAGCGTCAATCCACCGTGGGCCTGGCAGGCAACTTCGGTGAAGTGCGCCTGGGCCGCGAACTGACCGCTGCCTTCAACGCTACCGCCCGTTACGACGTGTTCGGCAGCGTGGGTCTTGCCCAGTCGCGCCTGTGGGCTGACGGCGGCGTGGTTGATGCCAATGCCAACGCTAAGGCTGTGACGACCAACCTGCGTATCAGCAACGCTGTGACCTATGTGTCGCCCAGCTTCAGCGGCTTCAAGGTCGGCGTGAACTACGGTTTTGGTGAAGTTGCTGGCGGCAACAGCAAGAGCGGTTACATGGGCGCTGGCCTGATGTATGACAACGGCCCCCTGAGCCTGGGCTTGGGTCTGGAACGCCTGAATAGCGGTGCAAACTCGGTCGCTACCAGCAACATCGACGCCTGGAGCCTGGGTGGTTCGTATGACTTCGGCGTGGCCAAGGTGCTGGCTGGCTACCGTGAGTCGAAGGTTGACGTCGCTACCGGCGAGAACAAGCGCCTTGGCTACTACCTGGCTGCAACCGCTCCTGTGGGCCCTGGCCTGGTGCGTGCTTCGTACAACCGTTACGAAAACAAGCTCGCCGGTTTCAAGGAAAAAGCTGACCAGTTTGGTCTGGGCTATGTGTACAGCCTGTCCAAGCGCACCTCGGTGTATGGCACCTACGCCTACCTGAAGAACAAGGACGGCGCCAGCCTGTACACCCTGGGTTCCGGCGGTCTGAAGACCAACGGTTCGCAGCAAGGCGTGCAAGTCGGTATCACCCACGCTTTCTGATGAATGGCTGGCGTGAGCCAGCTTTCATAGAGGTATGACAAAAGCCGCCCGTCGCAAGACGGGCGGCTTTTTTTTATGGGTGTGTATTTCCGTTCGTACTTTTTTCTGTGCCGGCCAGTTGGCGTGCGCAACTGTGGTGCGTTGCGTGTGAGCCGGCAGAGCAGGTGGATGCATGTCTCATGCGCGACTTGAAAAGCAGCTGAGGGTTGGCTTTTCAATAAGTGAACGATCGTTCTATTAGGGAAAGCCTGTGTAGGCAATGTGCAACAAGCGCTTTCGCACGGGCGTGCCTTTACTACACTCAATTGGCATCCACTCAACCACGGAAAGAGACGCGATCCATGAAAAAAACCGATATCAAGAAGCTGTTCGCCTTCGGAGCCGTTGCCCTGGCTTCGAGCTTCGCTTGCGCGCAGACCGCCAGTGCCCCTGCGAGCAGCGTGCAGCTGTACGGCATCGTTGATGTGGCCTATCGCCATACCACCAACGAAGGTCCGGCCACCGACCGAGGCCAGTCGCTGGACCAGATGATTGGTGGCGGCATGTCGCAAAGCCGCCTGGGTATCAATGTCACCGAGGATCTGGGCGGCGGATTGAAGGCGATCGCCAATCTGGAGCACCGCTTTCTCGCCGACAGCGGCACCGTGGCCGCCGCCAATTATTTCCAGCAGTCCTGGGTGGGCCTGCAGAGCAGCAGCCTGGGTCGCCTGACCGTGGGGCGTCAATACAACATGCTGTTCGACCTGGTGACCACGACCTACGCATCCTTTCCCTATTCGCCGTACATGGAGGCATACAAGCCCGAATTGGGCATGTCCATGGGCTCGCGTGCCAACAACATGATCAAGTACATGGCCGAGGTCGGAGCGATCCGCGGCTCGCTCCAGTATTCTTTCGACGAAGGCAGCACGGTTGACAAGATGGGCGCGGCCGCGGCCAGCACCGGCGCCATCCGGACGGCTGGCGGTTACCTGCGTTATTCCGCCGATGGCCTTTCTGCCGGCCTGGGCTACCTGAACACCAGATTGCCGGGCGGCACCAAGGTGGATGCCTGGACCTTGGGTGGTTCGTACCGTTCCGGTCCCTTGTATGTGAACCTGGGCTACGCGGAGAACAAGCGCAAGGGCAACTATCCGCTGAGCGTGGCGGGCGTGGTCGATAGCGCCGTTCTCGGTGCCTTCTGGATGAGCCCTTCGAGTGGCGGCTTTGTACCAGGCGCCACGGCAGACCCGAGCCGGCCTGCCACCGTGGCGGGTTTGCTCAACCATGCCGACAAGCGTGAGATGTTCAAGGTGGGCTTTGGCTACCAGATCACGCCGCAGATCAATGGGGGCATGCATTACTACCATGCCAAGCAGTCCGGCTCGGCTTCGGGTGTTTACAACGGCAAGGCCAACTTCCTGGTGGCTGCCGTGGATTACGCCTTCTCCAAGCGCACGGATGCCTATTTCGCTGTGGACCATACCCGCGTCAGCGGCGGTGACGGCATGGCGCTGGCTGCCAACGGTGCCCGTACACGCACAGGCGTCACCGCAGGCCTGCGCCATCGCTTCTAAATCAACTGGTGGGAGAAGGGCGCTGCTCTGGTGACAGGTCAACGCTGGTTTCCAGGGAAAAACCGGGTCGCTCGCCAGAGTGACCCGGTTTTCTTCTTTTTGTCGTCAGCCCACGAATGGGTGCATGGTTTCGGTTTCCTGCTGCTGGGTTGCGGTGGCATGGTTCCTGCGTGGAGGCGACGGATGCACTGGCGTTTTGTGGTGCGGAGCTATCGAAAACCATGGGTGGTTGCGAGAAAACTCCCTGTTAGCATGGCCCATCATTTTTCGTTTGACTGATGCTTGCCTTTATTTTGCGTCGCCTGATCCAGGCGGCCATGGTGATGGTCACCGTGGCCTTCATCGCCTTCATGCTGTTCCAGTATGTGGGCGATCCGGTGGTGTTTCTGCTGGGCCAGGATGCCACGCCTGAGCAGATCCGCAGCCTGCGCGCCGACCTGGGGCTCGACAAGCCCTTTTTTGTGCAGTTCTGGCACTTTCTGGTGAATGCCGCCCAGGGCGAGTTTGGCCTGAGCCTGCGCCAGGGCGCCAAGGTGTCGCGCCTGATGGCCGAGCGCTTCCCGGCCACGCTGGAGCTGGCCCTGGTAGCCGCCGCGCTGGCCCTGCTGGTGGGCGTCCCCATGGGGGTGTATGCGGCGCTCAAGCGCGGCACGTTCATCAGCCAGGCGTTCATGACCTTGTCGCTGCTGGGTGTGTCGCTGCCCACCTTTCTGATCGGCATCCTGCTGATTCTGGTGTTTGCGGTGACGCTGGGCTGGTTTCCGAGCTTCGGTCGCGGTGAGGTGGTGCACATCGGGTGGTGGACCTCGGGGCTTTTGACGGCCAAGGGCTGGCACCACATCACGCTGCCGGCCATCACGCTGGCGATTTTTCAGCTCACGCTCATCATGCGGCTGGTGCGCGCCGAGATGCTGGAGGTGCTGCGCACCGACTACATCAAGTTTGCCCGCGCGCGCGGTCTGTCCAGCCGCGCCATCCATTTTGGCCATGCGCTCAAGAACACACTGGTGCCGGTGATGACGATCACCGGGCTGCAGCTGGGCGGGCTGATTGCCTTTGCCATCATCACCGAAACGGTGTTCCAGTGGCCGGGCATGGGGCTGCTGTTCATCCAGGCCGTGACGTTTGCCGACATTCCGGTGATGGCCGCCTATCTGTGCCTGATTGCGCTGATTTTTGTGGTGATCAACCTGGTGGTGGATCTGCTGTATTTTGTGGTCGATCCGCGCCTGCGCGTGGGCCATGCCGGAGGACACTGATGCACAACCCACGCTGGAAAGTTGGCGGCCGCGCCTTTGCCCATATTGCGCAATACCACCCCGAACTGACCGCGCTACGGCGTGACCTGCATGCCCACCCCGAGCTGGGTTTTGAGGAGGTGTACACGGGGCGGCGCGTGAAAGAGGCGCTGCAGCTGTGCGGCGTGGATGAAATCCACGAGGGCATTGGCCGCACGGGCCTGGTGGCCGTGGTGCGGGGCCGCAGCCAATCGAGCGGAAGCATGGTGGGCCTGCGTGCCGATATGGACGCACTGCCGATTACCGAGCACAACGATTTTTCCTGGAAATCGTGCAAGCAGGGCCTCATGCATGGCTGCGGCCATGACGGCCATACCGCCATGCTGGTGGGTGCCGCCCGCTACCTGGCCGAAACCCGCAATTTTGACGGTACCGCCGTGCTGATCTTCCAGCCCGGCGAAGAGGGCTTTGCCGGCGCCCGCGTGATGATGGAGGACGGCTTGTTTGACCGGTTCCCGGTGCAATCCGTTTTTGCCATGCACAACTGGCCGGCCATGAAGCCGGGCACCGTGGGCATCAATCCGGGGCCCATGATGGCGGCGGCAGACCGCATAACCATCGAGATCAACGGCCGCGGCGGCCACGGTGCGCATGCCTACCAGACGGTGGACGTGGTGCTGGTGGCGGCGCACATCATCACCGCGGCGCAGAGCATTGTGTCGCGCAATGTGCGGCCAATTGACAGCGCCGTGGTCAGCCTGTGCGCCATCCAGGCGGGCGACCTGGGCGCTTTCAGCGTGCTGCCGGGCAGCGCCACGCTGGTGGGAACGGTGCGCACCTTCGATCCGGCGGTGCAGGAGATGGTGGAGCAGCGCCTCAAAGAGCTGTGCAGCGCCATTGCCCTGGGGTTTGGCGCCACGGCCACGCTGCATTACGAGCGCATGTACCCCGCCACCATCAACACCGAAAGCGAGGCCGTGTTTGCCGCCGACGTGGCCGAGTCGCTGGTGGGTGCCGACCATGTGGTGCGCGACCTGGAGCCCAGCATGGGGGCAGAAGATTTTTCGTTCATGCTGCAGACCAGGCCCGGCGCCTACCTGCGCCTGGGGCAGGGCACGGGCGCCAGTGGCAGCGCGCTGCACAACAGCCGCTACGACTTCAACGACGAGGTTCTGCCACTGGGGTCGGCCTTGCATGCCAGCCTGATCGAGCAGGCCATGCCCTTGCAGACACCCTGATTTTCCGCCGCGTTGCGGTTGACCGCCTGAGTTCTTGTTCCCGTCCATCCACAGGAGATTCGCATGAAATTTCAGAAGAAAGCAAGCTTGGCCCTTGTGCTGTCTGCACTGGCAGCTACTAGTCTGGTAGCAAATGCCCAGACAATCCGGATTGCCAACCAGGGCGATGCGCTCTCGATGGACCCGCACTCGCTCAACGAGTCGCTGCAGCTGAGCACGACCAGCAATGTGTACGAACCGCTGGTGGGGCGCAACAAGGACCTGAGCCTGGCGCCCGCGCTGGCCACGGCATGGAAGCAGACCTCGCCCACCGTGTGGCAGTTCGAATTGCGCCGGGGGGTGCAATTCCATGACGGCACCCCGTTCACCGCCGACGATGTGCTGTTCAGCTTTGCGCGCACGCAGGCCGATGGCTCGGACATGAAGAGCTACACCAACGATTTCAAGCAAGTGCGCAAGATCAACGACTTTCTGGTGGAGATCGAGACCAAGACGCCTTTCCCCATTCTTCCGGACGTGATCTCGCAAGTGGCCATGATGAGCAAGAAATGGTGCGAGACCAACCAGGCCCTGACGCCGGTGGACCGCCGCAAGGGCATCGAGAACGCCGCATCGTTCCGCGCCAATGGCACGGGGCCGTTCCGCCTGCGCGAGCGCCAGCCCAACGTGCGCACGGTGTTCACGCGCAATGGTTCCTACTGGGGCAAGATCGAGGGCAACGCGGCCGAGGTCATCTTCACCCCCATCGGCAACGACGCCACCCGCGTGGCGGCCCTGCTGTCGGGCGAGGTGGATGTGATGGAGCCCGTGCCGGTGCAGGACATCGAGCGCGTGAACAGCGGCGCCAACACCCGCGCCATCACCGGCCCGGAGCTGCGCACCATTTTCCTGGGCATGGACCAGAAACGCGACGAGCTGCTGTATTCGAACGTGAAGGGCAAGAACCCGTTCAAGGACAAGCGCGTGCGCCAGGCCTTCTACCAGGCCATCGACATCGAGGGCATCAAGAAAACCGTGATGCGCGGCGCCTCCAACCCGTCCGCGCTGATGGTGGGCCCGGGCATCAATGGCTTCCAGCCCGACGCCAAGCGCCTGCCGTATGACGTGGAAGCCGCCAAGAAGCTGATGGTCGAGGCCGGCTACCCCAACGGTTTTGAAGTGGCCATGAACTGCCCCAACGACCGCTACGTGAACGACGGCCGCATCTGCCAGGCGGTGGCTGCCAACCTGGCGCGCATCAACGTCAAGATCAACCTGCAGGCCGAGACCAAGGGCACGTATTTCCCCAAGATCCTGCGCCGCGATACCGGTTTTTACATGCTGGGCTGGACGCCTTCGACCTACGACGCGCACAACGCCCTCAATGCCCTGATGGCCTGCGTGGACGACAAGGGCGCGGGCCAGTTCAACCTGGGCGCCTATTGCAACCCCAAGGTGGACGAGCTGACCAAGAAGATCCAGGCCGAGACCGACAAGGTCCAGCGCAACGCCATGATCAAGGAGGCGTTTGATCTGCATGCGGCCGACGTGGGGCACCTGCCACTGCACCAGCAGGCCCTGGCCTGGGGCGTGAGCAAGAAGGTCAAGCTGGTGCAATTGGCGGACAACTACATGCTCTACAAGTGGATGAGCAAGAACTGATCTGCCACCCAGCACCTTCCCAAGGGGCCGCAAGGCGGGGCCGCACAGCGCGCCGGGCCTTGCTGCCTGTTTCTGGTTTCCTCTGATGAAAAAAACCCTTGCGCGCTGGCTTGACAGCGATGTTGGCTACAGCTTTCGCACTTCGCCCATGGCCATGGTGGCGGCCGCGATTGCCGTGGTGTGCGTGTTCTGCGCGCTGGCTGCGGGTTGGGTGGCGCCGCACAACCCGTTCGATTTGTCCACGCTGGAACTCAGCGATGCACGCCTGCCCCCGGCCTGGAGCGCCGAAGGTTCGCGCAAATACCTGCTGGGCACCGACGACCAGGGGCGCGACATTCTCTCGGCCCTGATCTATGGCGCCCGCATCTCGCTGGTGGTGGGGCTGGCGTCGGTGCTGCTGTCGGTGGTGGTGGGCGTGGCGCTGGGCTTGCTGGCCGGTTTTCGGGGCGGCTGGATCGACGCCGTGCTGATGCGCCTGTGCGACGTGATGCTGTCGTTTCCCGCCATTTTGGTGGCCCTGCTGATCGCGGGCGTGGGCCGGGCGCTGTTTCCCAATGCGCACGAATCGCTGGCTTTTGGGGTGCTGATTTTCTCCATCTCGCTGACCGGCTGGGTGCAATATGCGCGCACGGTGCGCGGCTCCACCCTGGTCGAGCGCAACAAGGAATATGTGCAGGCCGCGCGCGTGACCGGCGTGCCGCCGCTGCGCATCATGCGCAAGCATGTGCTGCCCAATGTGATGGGCCCGGTGATGGTGCTGGCCACCATCCAGGTGGCTACGGCCATCATCACCGAGGCCACGCTGTCGTTTCTGGGTGTGGGCGCGCCGCCCACCTCGCCCTCGCTGGGCACGCTGATCCGCGTGGGCAATGACTACCTGTTCTCGGGGGAGTGGTGGATCACCGTGTTCCCGGGGCTGATGCTGGTGCTGATCGCGCTGTCGGTGAACCTGCTGGGCGACTGGCTGCGCGATGCGCTCAATCCTCGGTTGCGCTGAAAGCGCAGCCACCTCTCCGAAGCAGGCCGCCATTTCATGTCTCTCCTCGAAGTCAAAAACCTTGTCGTCGAATTTCCGGGCCGGCGCGGCACACTGCGCGCGCTGGACGATATTTCGTTTTCCATCGCCCCCGGCGAGATCCTGGGCGTGGTGGGCGAGTCGGGGGCGGGAAAGTCGCTCACGGGCGCTGCCATCATTGGCCTGCTCGAATCGCCGGGGCGCGTGGCGTCGGGCGAGATCCGGCTGGAAGGCCAGCGCATCGACCAGCTGGGCGAAGCGCAGATGCGCCACATCCGGGGCCGGCGCATTGGCGCGATCTTCCAGGACCCGCTGACTTCGCTGAATCCGCTCTACACCGTGGGCCGGCAGCTCACCGAAACCATCCAGGCGCACCTGCCCGTGAATGCGGCCGAAGCGCGGCGGCGCGCCATTGCCCTGTTGCAGGACACCGGCATCCCGGCGGCCGGGCAGCGCATCGACCATTACCCGCACCAGTTCTCGGGGGGCATGCGCCAGCGCGTGGTGATTGCCCTGGCGCTGGCGGCCGAGCCCCAGCTCATCGTGGCCGACGAGCCCACCACGGCGCTCGATGTGTCCATCCAGGCGCAGATCATCACGCTGCTCAAGAACATCTGCCATTCGCGCGGCGCGGCCGTGATGCTGATCACCCACGACATGGGCGTGATCGCCGAAACCTGCGACCGCGTGGCGGTGCTGTACGCCGGGCGCGTGGTCGAGATCGGTCCGGTGCACGAGGTCATCAACCACCCCGCCCACCCCTATACCGCCGGCCTCATGGCCTCCATTCCCGACATGGCGCAGGACCGCGAGCGCCTGAACCAGATCGACGGTGCCATGCCCCGCCTGAACGCCATTCCGCCAGGCTGCGCCTTCAACCCGCGCTGCCCGCGCCGCTTTGACCGCTGCACCGCCGAGCGCCCCGAGCTGCTGCCCGCAGGCGCCACCCGCGCGGCCTGCTGGCTGCATGCACCGGAGGTGGTCGCATGAATGCAACGACACCGGCCCGCACGCCCCTGGTGCAGGCACACGACCTGGCCAAGACCTTCGACGTTTCGGCCCCCTGGCTCAACCGCGTGCTCGAAGGCAAGCCGCGCACGCTGCTGCACGCGGTGGATGGCGTGAGCTTCGAAATCGAAAAGGGCAAGACCCTGGCCCTGGTGGGCGAATCGGGCTGCGGCAAGAGCACCGTGGCGCGCCTGCTCGTGGGCCTGTACGAGCCCACGCGCGGCGGCCTCACCTTTGACGGGCAGGATGCGCATGCCGCCTTCAACAGCGGCAACGCCAAGCCCATGCGCCGGCGCATCCAGATGATCTTCCAGGACCCCTATGCCAGCCTGAACCCGCGCTGGCTGGTGGAAGACATCGTGGCCGAGCCGCTGCGCGAGCATGGCCTCATCACCGACAAGGCCGAGCTCCAGCAACGGGTGGGCGAGCTGCTGCAATCGGTGGGCCTGTCGGCACTCGACATGGTGAAGTACCCGCACCAGTTCTCGGGCGGCCAGCGCCAGCGCATCTCGATTGCGCGCGCCCTGGCCACCGAGCCCGAGTTTCTGGTGTGCGACGAGCCCACCAGCGCGCTCGATGTGTCGGTGCAGGCCCAGGTGCTCAACATCATGAAGGACCTGCAGCGCCAGCGGCACCTGACGTATCTGTTCATCAGCCACAACCTGGCCGTGGTGCGGCATGTGAGCGACCAGGTGGGCGTGATGTACCTGGGCCGCCTGGTGGAGCTGGCCGACAAGCACACCCTGTTTGACACCCCGCGCCACCCCTACACGCGCATGCTGCTCGATGCCATCCCCAAGATGCACGACACCGGCAAGGCGCGCAACCCCGTGCAGGGCGAAGTGCCCAACCCGCTCAACCCGCCATCCGGCTGCGCGTTCAACCCGCGCTGCCCGCATGCGAACGAGCGCTGCCGCGCCGAGCGGCCTCAGTTGCTGGGCCTGGGCGGCATCCGCATCGCCTGCCATGCGGTGCAGGAGGGGCGGATCTGATGATTGCTTCTGAAATGGGCGTTGCTCGCGCTTCCCGTACCAGCGGGGTCACGGTGCCGGCAGGCCCGGTGCTGGCGGATCGGCTGCCGGCAGGGCGCGGCCCAGCAGGTAGTCGATGCAGGTGCGCACCGCCCGCGTCTGGTGGCGGTCGGGCATGTAGAGCATGAACATGTGCGTGCCGAAGATGCTCAGGCGCCACTCGTCCAGGGTGGTCAGCACCTCGCCGCTGGCCACGGCGTCCTCCACCACATAGTCGGGCACCAGCCCCACGCCCAGCCCGGCCAGAATGCCCTGGCGCAGGAACGGAAAATGCTCCGAAATCAGCGTGGGCTCCAGCGTCACCTCTTCACGCCGTTCGCCCTGGTAGGCGCGCAGGCGCAGCTGGCGCCCCACGACGCCGGCTGTGATCAGTGGTGCGGTGCGCAGCGCCTCCAGCCCCGTGGGCAGGCCGTGCGCCAGGGCATAGCCGCGCGAGGCGCAGGCGAGGTAGCGCACCGTGCCCATGTCGCGCGCCACCAGCGTGGGCGGGGGCTCGGGCATGACGCGGATGGCGATGTCCACTTCGTCGCGGATCAGATCGTCCACCCGGTTTTCAAAGCGCACATCGAGCACGATGCCGGGGTACAGGCGCTTGAAGTCGATCAGCCAGTCCGACATCACCATCTGCCCGTAGCCGCTGGGCACGCTCAGGCCTACGCGGCCCTGCAGGCCCTGGCCCAGCGTGGCGATGGTCTCGCGCGCGGCCAGCATCTCGTTCTGGATGGCGCGGCCATGCTGGTACAGGCGCAGGCCCACTTCGGTGGGCTCGACGCGGCGCGTGGTACGGCGCACCAGCTGCACGCCCACCGATTTTTCGAGCTGGCTCAGGTGGTAGCTCACATTGGCGCGCGACATCTTCAGGTTGCGCGCCGCCTGGCTGAGGTTGCCCGCATCCAGAATGTCCACCAGCACGGTCAGGGAGGTGATTTCCATGTGTGGGATGCTTAAAAAAGCGGCATATGTCAAAGATTGTTTGACAGTATGTCAATAGTTAATGTAATTGTCAAGATTGTTTGGCGCATCAACAATAGCGGGCTCTTTCCCAACCACCAGGAGACTCCCGCATGGGCGCAGCCACCCCCGATTCCGTTGTCACCACCGCCCGTGTGGGTTCCATTCTGGCCGTGACGGTGAATAACCCGCCGGTCAACGCGCTGGGCGTGGCCGTGCGCCAGGGCCTCGCCGCCGCCATGGCGGCCGCGCAGGCCGACAGCGGCGTGGCCGGCGTGCTGCTGGTGGGCGCGGGCAAGGCTTTCATTGCGGGCGCCGACATCCGTGAATTTGGCAAACCCGCCATGCCGCCATCGCTGCCCGAGGTGTGCCGCAGCATTGAAGACTGCACCAAGCCGGTGGTCGCGGTGTTGCATGGCGCAGCCCTGGGTGGTGGCCTGGAAGTGGCGCTGTCGGCCCACTACCGCCTGGCCTTGCCCGCCGCCAAGCTGGGCCTGCCCGAAGTGACGCTGGGCCTGCTGCCCGGCTCGGGTGGCACGCAGCGCGCGCCGCGCCTGATGGGCGTGAAAGCCGCCACCGAGCTGATGCTCAGCGGCCAGCACCTGTCGGCCAAGGCCGCGCTGGCTGCGGGCCTGGTCGATCAACTGGCCGAGGGCGATGATGCCCGGGCCGTCGGCCTGGATTACCTGAGCGGCCTGCTCGCGCGCAATGCGCCCGTGCGGCGCACGCGCGATATCGCCATTGCCGACCCGGCCGCAGCTTTGGCCGAGCTTGCGGCGCTGAAGGCCGACACGGCGAAAAAGATCCGGGGCCTGTTCTCGCCGCTCAAGATCATCGAATGCGTACAGGCGGCGGTGCAGCTGCCGTTTGACGAAGGCATGGCCCGCGAGCGTGCCCTGTTTCTGGAATGCCTGGACAGCCCGCAGCGCGCCGGCCTGATCCATGCCTTTTTTGCCGAGCGCGAAGTGGTCAAGGTGCCCGAGGCCCAGGCCGCCGCGCCGCGCGCGTTCGCCCGCATTGGCATCGTTGGCGGCGGCACCATGGGCGCGGGCATTGCCGTCTCGGCCCTGGATGCGGGCTACCCCGTGACCATGGTCGAGCGCGATGCCGAATCCATCGCCCGGGGCCGTGCCAATGTGGAAAAGGTTTACACCGGCCTGGTTGCCAAGGGCCGCATGGCCGAAGAGGCCAAGGCCGCCGTCATGGCGCGCTACACCGGCAGCACTTCCTACGACGATCTGGCGAATGTGGACTTGGTGATCGAGGCCGTGTTTGAAGACCTCGAAGTCAAGAAAGCCGTTTTCAAGGAGCTGGACCGCGTGTGCAAACCCGGCGCGGTGCTGGCCACCAATACTTCGTACCTGGACATCGACGCCATCGCCGCCGCCACCCGCCGCCCGCAGGACGTGATCGGCCTGCACTTCTTCAGCCCGGCCAACATCATGAAGCTGCTGGAAATCGTGGTGCCCGCCAAGGTCAGCGCCGACGTGGTCGCCACCGCCTTCGAGCTGGCCAAGAAGCTCAAGAAAGTGCCGGTGCGCGCCGGTGTATGCGATGGCTTCATCGGCAATCGCATCCTGGCTGTGTACCGGGACGCCGCCAACCATGTACTGGAGGACGGCGCCAGCCCCTACGAGATCGACGCTGCCGTGCGCGAATTCGGCTATCCCATGGGCCCGTTCCAGGTGTCGGACCTGGCTGGCGGTGACATCGGCTGGGCCACGCGCAAGCGCAAGGCCGCCACGCGCGACCCCAAGGCGCGCTATGTGGAAATTGCCGACCGCATCGCCGAGCGCGGCTGGTACGGTCAGAAGACCGGCCGCGGCTGGTACCTGTACCCCGAAGGCGCGCGCATGGGCCAGCAAGACCCCGAAGTGCTGGCCATTGTGGACGCCGAGCGCGCCAGGAAAGGCATCACGCCGCGCACCTTCTCGCACGAGGAGATCATGCGCCGCTACATGGCGGCCATGGTCAACGAAGGCGCCAAGGTGCTGGAGGAGGGCATCGCCCTGCGCCCGCTCGACATCGACGTGACCTTCCTGTCCGGCTATGGCTTTCCGCGCTATCGCGGCGGCCCCATGCAATGGGCCGACATGCAGGGCCTGGACAAGGTGCTGGCCGACATCGAGGCCTTTGCCAAGGAAGATGCGCAGTTCTGGCAACCCGCCGCCTTGCTCAAGAAGCTGGTGGCCGAGGGCCGCAACTTCGCCAGCCTGAACCAGCGCGGCTGAGTTCACGCACTCCTTCTCCCCCTGGCGGGAGAGGGGGAGTGTGGCATGCAGCGCCCGTCCACACTGCGCAAGCAGCCATTGATTGAAGAGAAAAACCACCCATCCAAGGAGCATCCCATGCGCCAAGCCGTCATCGTCTCCACCGCCCGCACGCCGCTGGCCAAGTCGCACCGCGGCGAATTCAATACCACCCCAGGCCCCCAGCTTGGCGCCTACGCGGTGCGCGCCGCGGTCGAGCGCGCTGGCATCGAGCCCGGCCTGATCGAGGACCTGATCTGGGGCTGCGGCTACCCCGAGGGCACCACGGGCCGCAACATCGGCCGCCAGACCGCGCTGCGCGCGGGCCTGCCGGTGACGGTGGGCGGCACGGTGATCAACCGCTTCTGCTCCTCGGGCCTGCAGGCGATTGCCGTGGCGGCGGGGCGCATCGTGCTGGAGGGCGTTCCGGCCATGGTCGCCGGCGGCGTGGAGAGCATCTCGCTCATGAACCCCGCCGGTCGCAGCGGCGCCGCCCACCTCGACCCCTGGCTGGTGGAGCACAAGCCTGAGCTGTTCATGGAAATGATCGACACCGCCGACGTGGTGGCCCAGCGCTACGGCATCACGCGCGAGGACCAGGACGCGTTCTCGCTGCAAAGCCAGCAGCGCACCGCGGCGGCCCAGGCGAGCGGCGTGTTCGATAACGAGATCGTGCCCTGCGCCACCACCATGGCCGAGAAGAACAAGGAAACCGGCGAGGTGACCCACCGCGAGGTCGTCGCCAGGATGGACAACTGCAACCGCCCGGGCACCACCTTGGCCGGCCTGGCCAAGCTGGAGCCCGTGAAGGGCGCGGGCAAGTTCGTCACCGCGGGCAACGCCTCGCAGCTGTCGGATGGCGCGGCCGCCTGCGTGATGATGGAGGCCGCCGAGGCCGAGCGCCGCGGCCTGCAACCGCTGGGCGCCTTCCGCGGCTTTGCCATCGCGGGCTGCGAGCCCGACGAGATGGGCATTGGCCCGGTGTTCGCCGTGCCGCGCCTGCTGGAGCGCGCGGGTCTGACGGTGCAGGACATCGACCTGTGGGAGCTGAACGAGGCGTTTGCCTCGCAGGCGCTGTACTGCCAGCGCAGGCTGGACATTCCCATGGATCGCCTGAACGTCAACGGCGGCGCCATCTCCATTGGCCACCCCTTCGGCATGACGGGCGCGCGCCTGGCAGGCCACATCCTGCTGGAAGGCCAGCGCCGCAAGGCGCGCGGCGAGCAGGTCAAGTGGGGCGTGGTCACCATGTGCATCGGCGGCGGCATGGGCGCGGCCGGTTTGTTCGAGATTTTCTAAGAGGCAAGAAATGGATTTGCAATTCACTCCCGAAGAAGAGGCGTTCCGCGTCGCGGTGCGCTCGTTTCTCACAGACCACCTGCCGCCCGCATTGGCCACCAAGGTCAAGGCTGGCCAGCGCCTGACGCGCGCCGACCAGGAGGGCTGGCACGCCATCCTGAACAAGAAGGGCTGGCTGGCCTACCACTGGCCAGCCGAGCATGGCGGCACCGGCTGGTCGGCCATCCAGAAGTTCATCTTTGACGATGAATGCGCCATGGCAGGCGCCCCGCGCCTGGTGCCCTTTGGGCTGTCCATGCTGGGTCCGGTGCTGATCAAGTTTGGCAACGAGGCCCAGAAAAAGCACTGGCTGCCGCGCATCCTGAACGGCGATGACTGGTGGTGCCAGGGCTATTCCGAGCCCGGCGCGGGTTCGGACCTGGCCAGCCTCAAGACCACGGCGGTGCGCGCGGGCGACCATTACATCGTCAACGGCCAGAAGACCTGGACCACCCAGGGCCAGCACGCCAACATGATGTTCTGCCTGGTGCGCACCGACAAGCAGGCCAAGGCCCAGTCGGGCATCAGCTTTGTGCTGATCGACATGAACCAGCCCGGCGTGGAGGTGCGCCCCATCCGCACCCTGGACGGCGATGCCGAGGTCAACGAAGTGTTCCTGACCGACGTGAAGGTGCCCCTGGAGAACCTGGTGGGCGAGGAGAACAAGGGCTGGACCTACGCCAAGTACCTGCTGACCTACGAGCGCACGGGCATCGCCGGTGTGGGTTTCTCCATGGCTGCGCTGGAAAAGCTCAAGGCCATCGCCAGCCGCGTGCAGCGCAATGGCAAGCCTTTGAACCAGGACCCGCAGTTCGCCACGCGCATGGCGCAGGTCGAGATCGACCTGAACAACATGGCCACGACCAATCTGCGTGTGATCGCAGCGGTGCAGGGCGGCGGCGTGCCGGGGGCTGAGAGCTCCATGCTCAAGATCCGCGGCACGGTGATCCGCCAGGAGCTGCTGTCTTTGACGCGCCGCGCCATGGGGCCGTACGCGCTGCCCTTCATCGAAGAGGCGCAGTTTGCCGAGTACCAGGATGCGCCCGTCGGCCCCAAGGAGGCCGCCACCGCCGCCGCCGCCTACTTCAACTACCGCAAGCTGTCGATCTTCGGCGGCTCCAACGAAATCCAGCGCAACATCATCTCCAAGATGCTCCTGGGGCTGTGAAGGAATCGCCATGAACTTTGAACACAACGAAGACCGCCGCATGCTGGCGGACGCCCTGGGCCGCTACCTGAGCGAGCAATACCCGGCCGAATACCGCAACACCACGGCCTATGGCAGCACCGGCTACAGCGCCGAGACCTACGCCAAGCTGGCCGAGATCGGCGCCATCGGCGCGCTGTTCACGGAAGAGCAGGGCGGCTTTGGCGGGCAAGGCCCCGACATCGCCCTGGTGTTCGAGGCCCTGGGCAACCATCTGGTGGCCGAGCCCCTGCTGGGCGCGCTGCTGGTCGGCCGTGCCTTGACCGAGGCGGGCAGCGAGGCGCAAAAGGCGCAGCTCGAAGGCATCATCGGTGGCTCCACGCTGGCCGCGCTGGCGCACGACGAGCCCGCCAACCACTACGAGCTCAATCGCGTTGCCACCACCGCCAGGAAGAACGGCAACGGCTGGGTGCTGGATGGCGCCAAGGCCGTGGTGTTGTTTGGTGACCAGGCGCAGTTGCTGCTGGTCAGCGCGCGCACCAGTGGCGCGGTAGGCGACCAGGCTGGCATCTCGCTGTTCCTGGTGCCGGGCAACACCCCGGGCATCACGGCGCGCGGCTATGGCCGCATCGATGGCGGCCACGCGGCCGAGCTGGTCCTGAGCGGCGTGCAGGTGGGTGCAGACGCGCTGCTGGGTGCAGAGGGCGCGGGCCACGCGCTGCTGGAGCGCATCACCGGTTTTGGCCTGCTGGCGCTGGCGGCCGAGAGCCTGGGCGCCATGGACAAGGCCAAGGGCGACACGCTCGAATACCTGCGCACGCGCAAGCAGTTTGGCGTGCCGATTGGCAGCTTCCAGGCCCTGCAGCATCGCATGGCCGACATGCTGCTGGAGGTGGAGCAGGCGCGCTCGGCCGTGATCAACGCCGCCGCCGCCATGGACGACACCGACCGCGTGGCGCGGGAAAAGGTCTTGTCTGCCGCCAAGTACAGCGTGGGCAAGATCGGCACGCTGATTGCCGAGGAGGCGATCCAGCTGCACGGCGGCATCGGCGTGACCTGGGAGCTGCCGCTGGCCCACTACGCCAAGCGCCTGGTGATGATCGACCACCAGCTTGGCGACATGGACCACCATCTGGCGCGCTGGATGGCACTGGCTGCCTGAGGCCGGTCTCTTGAGTCCCTCTCTTTGTTTGAAGAGGGGGTTCAAGATAAAAATAGCGCAAGGCCCTTTCGCAGAAAGCGCAAATAGCTACAAAATGGATAGCATAGGAGATGCCCGTGACCGACAACGCCCTGGATAACGCGCCGGACAGCGCCCTGCTCACCCGCCGCGATGGCGCGGTGCTCGTGCTGTCCAACAACAACCCCGGCGCGCGCAATGCGCTCACGCCGGGTTTCTATGCTGGACTCACGCAGGCGCTGCACGCGGCGGCGTGCGACACCTCCATAGGCGCCGTGGTGTTGACTGGCGAGGGTGGGCATTTCTGCTCCGGCGGCGACCTGCGCCAGCTCGTCCACCGGCGCGAGCTGCCCATTGCCGAGCGCCGCCAGCGCCTGGAGCTTCTGCACAACCTGGTGCGCGCCCTGCGCGACTGCCCCAAGCCCGTGATCATGGCCGTGGAGGGCGCCGCCGCAGGTGCCGGCCTGTCGCTGGCGCTGGCCGGCGACATGCTGGTGGCGGCGAAGAATGCACAGTTCTCGGTGGCCTACGTCAAGGTGGGCCTGACGCCCGACGGTGGCGCCACGGCGCTGCTGGCCGAGTTTGTGTCGCGCCAGGTGCTCACCGAGCTGTGCCTGACGGGTGAGCGTGTCAGCGGCGAGCGCATGCACCAGCTGGGCGTGGTCAACCGCCTGACCGAACCCGGCCAGGCGCTGCACACGGCGCTGGCCCTGGCGCAGCAGATTGCCGCAGGCCCCGAGCTGGCCACCGCGCGCATCAAGCACCTGTGCCGCATGGCGCCGCGCAACACGCTGGAGCAGCAGCTCGATCTGGAGGCGCTGTACATGCCGCTGTCGCAGGAGACCGAAGAGTCGCGCGAGGGCATAGGCGCCTTTCTGGAAAAGCGCACCCCCGATTTTGCGCGGCTGCGCACACCCCGCTGAAACCATTGCAAGGAGACGTTTCATGACCGAAGCCAAGACCCAAGACCTGCCGCTGCAAGGCGTGCGCGTGCTGGATCTGTCGCGCGTTTTTGCAGGACCCATGTGCGGCATGGTGCTGGCCGACTTTGGCGCAGACGTCATCAAGGTGGAACACCCCGGCCGCGGCGACGACACGCGCGACTGGGGCCTGCGCATCGGCAAGACCGAAACCACCTACTACAACAGCATGAACCGCAGCAAGCGGTCCATCACCGTCGATCTGCAGACGCCCGAGGGGGTGAAAATCATCCACGACCTGCTGCCCCGGTGCGATGTGGTGATCCAGAACTTCAAGACCGGTGGTGCAGAAAAACTGGGCCTGGGCTACGAGCAGCTCAAGGCCCTCAAGCCCGGCCTGATCTACTGCTCGGTGGCCGGTTACGACAGCTCCGGCCCCGAGGCCAAGCGCCCCGGCTACGACCTGGTGATCCAGGGCGAGGCGGGCCTGATGGCCCTCAACGGCGAGGCCAACCAGCCGCCGCTGAAGTTCGGCGTGGCCGTGGTCGATTTGATGACGGGCATGTACGCGGCCCAGGCCGTGCTGGCCGCGCTGTTCCAGCGCACGCGCACCGGCCTGGGCCGCCATATCGAGATGGCGCTGTACGACTGCGGCCTGATGGTGACCGGCTACTACGGGCTGGACGCGCTCAAGCTGGGCCACGACCCCGAGCGTTACGGCAACGCCCACCCGTCCATCGTGCCCTACGGCATGTACGAAGCCGCCGACGGCCCGCTGATCATCGCCGTGGGCAACAACGCGCAGTTCGACAAGTTCTGCCGCCAGGTCATAGCGCGCCCCGACATCGTCGAAGACCCGCGCTTTGCCACCAACGTGGAGCGCGCCAAGAACCGCCTGGAGCTGGGGCCCAAGCTCAAGGAGCTGGTTGCCAGCTTCCCGCGCGAAGTGCTGCTGCAGCGCCTCACCGCCGCTGGCATCCCCTGCGGCAAGGTGGCAGGCCTGCACGAAGCCCTGACCAGCGAGCGCACCCGCCGCGGCCAGCTGGTGCAGGACATGCCCCACCCGGTGGTGGGCACCACGCCGGTGTTTGCGCCGCCCTATCGCATGGACGGCCAGCGCCTGCCCATCCGCAACGCCCCGCCCACGCTGGGCGAGGGCACGCGCGAGGTGCTGCAGCAGCTGCTGCAACTGCCCGAGAGCGAACTGCAGGCCCTGCGCGACAAGGGCGTGCTGACGCTGCCGCCGCTGGATTGATTCAAAAATGAGTGCTTCTGACGCATTCCAGGGAGTGGCCAGAGTCTGTTTTGAAGTAGCTGGCACCCGCCTCGACTGACCCGTTCCATCCCACCCACTGACAAGGAGGCAGCATGCCTTTTTCTCCCACTCCATCGTTGACCCGATTCACCCGCCGCGCCGCGTTGGCGCTGGCCACCGTTCCGCTGTTGCTGGGCAGCGCCATGGCGCAGCAGGCCGCCTGGCCCGACAAGATGATCAAGCTGATCGTGCCCTTCCCGGCGGGCGGGCCTACCGATACGGCGTCGCGCATCGTCGGCCAGAAGCTGGGCGAGCGTCTCAAGCAGACCGTACTCGTCGAGAACAAGGCGGGCGCCTCCGGGTCGATTGCCGCCGCCCAGGTCAGCAAAAGCGCTCCCGACGGCTACACGCTGATGATGCTGGCCACGCCCACGCTGCTGGCGCCGCACCTGTACAAGAAGGCAGGCTACGACACGGTGAAAGACTTCACCCCCGTGGCCACGGTGTATGACCTGCCCATCGTGGTGGTGGTCAATCCCAAACTGCTGCCCGATGTGACCGACCTCAAGAGCCTTATCGCCAACGCCAAGGCGCAAAAGACGCCGCTCAACTACACCAGCTCGGGCGCCGGCAGCTTTGGCCACCTGAGCATGGAGCTGCTCAAGCAGATGGCGGCTTTTGACATGCAGCACGTGCCCTACAAGGGCGGCGTGCCGGCCATCACCGACACCATTGGCGGCCAGGTGCCCATCATGTATGCCGACCTGGTGGCTGCACTGCCGCACATCCAGGCGGGCAAGCTGCGCGCCATCGCCGTGGGCTCGCCACAGCGCGTGGCCATGCTGCCCGATGTGAAAACCATTGCCGAGCAGGGTATCAAGGGCTACGACGCCGTGTCTTGGGGCGGCCTGCTGGCGCCAGCGGGCACGCCCAAGGCCGTGGTCGAGCGCATTGCGGGTGAGGTCAAGCAGATCCTGGCCGACAAGGAAATCCAGGACAAGCTGCTGCACGCGGGCGCCATCGCCAATTTCCAGGACCCGGCGCAAATGGGCCAGCGCGTGCAGCAGGACTACACCCGCTGGGGCCAGCTGATCCGCGACAAGGGAATTGCCTCCGAGTAAGGCCGCCATGCCGGCGCGCATATCCGCATTTATTTCTCCAATCCACAAGGAAACCTTCTGATGAAAATCCTGGTCCCAGTCAAACGCGTGGTGGACTACAACGTGAAAGTCCGCGTGAAATCGGACGGCAGCGGAGTGGACATTGCCAACGTGAAGATGAGCATGAACCCGTTTGACGAAATCGCCGTTGAAGAGGCGGTGCGCCTGAAAGAAAAAGGCCTGGTGACCGAAGTCATTGCCGTCAGCTGCGGCGTCGCGCAATGCCAGGAAACCCTGCGCACCGCCATGGCCATCGGTGCCGACCGCGCCATCCTGGTGGAGACGAACGAAGAACTGCAGCCCCTGGCCGTGGCCAAGCTGCTCAAGGCCCTGGTGGACAAAGAACAACCGGGCCTCATCATCCTGGGCAAACAAGCCATCGACGACGACGCCAACCAGACCGGCCAGATGCTCGCTGCCCTCGCTGACCTGCCCCAGGCCACCTTCGCCAGCAAAGTTGAACTCACGGCCGACCAAGTCAGCGTCACCCGCGAAGTCGACGGCGGCCTGGAAACCCTGCAGCTTTCGCTGCCCGCAGTCATCACCACCGACCTGCGCCTGAACGAGCCCCGCTACGTCACCTTGCCCAACATCATGAAGGCCAAGAAAAAGCAGCTCGACACCGTCAAACCCGAAGACCTGGGCGTCGATGTCGCCCCGCGCCTGAAGACCCTGAAAGTCGCCGAACCCGCCAAACGCGGAGCCGGCATCAAGGTGGCCGACGTCGCCGCCCTGGTCGACAAACTCAAGAACGAAGCCAAAGTCATCTAAGGAGCACAAGAAATGACCACCCTCGTTATTGCCGAACACGACAACGCCACCATCAAGGGCGCCACCCTCAACACCGTCACCGCCGCAGCCGCCTGCGGTGGCGACATCCACATCCTGGTGGCCGGCCACAACGCAGGCGCAGCCGCACAAGCCGCCAGCCAGATTGCCGGCGTCGCCAAAGTCATCCACGCCGACGCCCCCGGCCTCGAACACGGCCTGGCCGAGAACGTCGCAGCGCAAGTGCTGGCCATCGCAGGCAACTACAGCCACATCCTGTTCCCCGCCACCGCAGGCGGCAAGAACGTCGCCCCGCGCGTGGCCGCCAAGCTCGACGTCGCCCAGATCAGCGACATCACCAAGGTGGTGAGCCAAGACACCTTCGAGCGCCCCATCTACGCCGGCAACGCCATCGCCACCGTGCAAAGCGCAGACAGCATCAAGATCATCACCGTGCGCACCACCGGCTTTGACGCCGCAGCCGCCACCGGTGGCTCCGCCGCAGTGGAAACCGCAACCGCCACCAACGATGCAGGCAAGAGCAAGTTCATGGGCAGCGAAATCGCCAAGAGCGACCGGCCCGAACTGACCGCCGCCAAGATCATCGTCTCGGGTGGCCGGGCGCTGGGCAGCAAGGAAAAGTTCGACGAAGTCATGACCCCGCTGGCCGACAAGCTGGGCGCTGCTCTCGGCGCCAGCCGCGCAGCGGTGGACGCGGGCTACGCCCCCAACGACTGGCAAGTAGGCCAGACGGGCAAGATCGTGGCGCCGCAGCTGTACGTGGCAGCGGGCATCTCGGGGGCGATCCAGCACCTGGCGGGCATGAAGGACTCGAAGGTGATCGTGGCGATCAACAAGGACCCGGAGGCGCCGATCTTCAGTGTGGCCGACTATGGGCTGGAGGCGGATCTGTTTGCGGCCGTGCCGGAACTGGTCAAGGCGCTTTGACGGGCATTGGATGGCTATCCATGGGATAGCCGCAAGTGCTTATTTGCTAAGCGGTATCGCCATATTCCATGCAAAAGGAGACAACATCCATGGGCATCGACCTTTCCCGCCGCACCCTGGTGCAGGCTGCCTCCGCCGCGTTGGCCAGCGCGGCCCTGCCATCGCTGGCGCAGTCGGCCTGGCCAAGCAAGCCGATCAGGATCATCGTGCCTTACACGGCCGGGGGTTTTACCGACCAGATGGCGCGCCTGCTGCAGGTGGGCCTGCAAAAGCAGCTGGGCCAGCCCGTGGTGATCGACAACAAGCCCGGCGCCAACAGCATCATCGGCGTCGATGCGGTGGCCAAATCGGCGCCCGACGGGCACACCTTCGGCGTGGTGATTCCGGCCTTTACCGCCAACAACACGCTCTACCCCAAGCTGCCCTACAACGCACGCAAGGATCTGGTGGGTGTGTCATTGCTGGGCATTTCGCCGCTGGTGGCGGCCGTGTCCCTCAATGCACCGTTCAAGAACACCAGGGAACTGGTGGCCTACGCCAAGGCCAACCCCGGCAAGGTGAGTTTTGCCTCGTCGGGCAGCGGCTCGGCGGCGCACCTGACCAGCGAGCTGTTCAAGACGCTGACCAAGACCTTCATGGTGCATATCCCGTACCGTGGGGCCACGCCCGCGCTCACCGATCTGCTGGGCGGCCAGGTGCCGCTGTTCCTCGATCCCCCGCCCAACCTGATTCAGCCCGCCAAGACCGGTCGCATCCGTCTGATTGGCGTAGCCAGTGAAAAACGCCTGCCCATCCTGCCCGATGTGCCCACCTTTGTGGAGCAGGGCATTCCAGGCATGCTGGGCAGCACCTGGGCCAGCATGATTGCACCCGCCGGCACGCCGCGCGACATCGTCAAGCGCATGTCGGAGGCGGTCAACCAGATCATCCACAGCGAAGAAACCCGCGCCAAGCTCGAAACCATGGGCACCTTTGCCGAAGGCACAACGCCCGAGGCTTGCGACGCTTTTCTGGCGTCCGAGACCACCAAGTGGGGCAAGGTGATCCGCGAAGCCGGTGTGACGCTGGATTAAGGGCCTGCATCAACAGCCGCCCTTGAACCCAGCGCGCCCCATACCAGTGCCGCCGTGGAACCGGCTTTGCCGGGCCACGGGTGGCGTCCCCCTTTGGGGGATGACGCGAAGCGGCTCAGGGGGCTTCACGTATAGCGTTTGGCCCGCAGGTTCTCTTTCATCTGCTGCAGCACCGGTTGCAGCGAGGGGCCGATGCGCAGTGCCACGCAGGTGGCCAGCACGTCAATCACCAGCAGGTGCAGCAGCCGCGACACCATGGGGCTGTAGCGGTCATAGCCCTCGGGGTGGTCGGCGGCCAGGTGGATATTGCAGGCACTGGCCAGCGGCGAGCCGCTGGCGGTGATGGCGATGGTGGTGGCGCCGTTCTTGCGCGCAATGTCGGCGGCGTCCATCAGGTCGCGCGTGCGGCCCGAGTTGGAGATGATCACCGCGCAATCGCCCGGGCCGAGCAGGGTGGCGCTCATCACCTGGATATGGCCGTCGCTGGTGGCGATCGAGGTCACGCCCAGGCGAAAGAACTTGTGCTGCGCGTCCTGCGCCACGAAGCCGGAATTGCCCGCGCCATAGAACTCGATGCGCTTGCCGGCCTTCCAGGTGCTGGTGATGGCTTCAGCGGCGCGTTCGATGGCCCCGGTGCTGGCGGCGTTGCGGTATTGCAAAAAGGCCGCCACGGCGTTGTCCACCACCTTCACCAGCACATCGCCGGTCTTGTCGTCCACATCCACGCTGCGGTGGATGAAGGGCACGCCCTCGCTCACGCTGCCGGCCAGCTTGAGCTTGAAGTCGGCCAGCCCGTCATAGCCCATGCTGCGGCAAAAGCGCACCACGGTGGGCTTGCTGACGTGGGCGCGCTCGGCCAGCTCGCGCACGGGCAGGCGGGCAAACGCGCGGGCGTCGGCCAGCACCAGCCGGCCCACGCGTTGCTCGGCGGGGGCCAGGGAGGGCAGGGAGGCGGTGATGCGGTCCAGCATGTCAATTCCACGGAAAAACAGAAACGATGTCACGACAATGTAACTTGGTTTCATGGCGAGAACGGTCGCGGTAACGGGCCGTCTACACTTGCGGATTGCCGTCGCCCCGGCAAAACATGCGTGGGCGCCGGCTTGTCCACCGCCCACTCCATGAGACTTTCGCCATGAATCAGCTTGACGCCCTCAAACAGTTCACCACCGTGGTTGCCGACACCGGCGACTTCAAGCAGCTGGCGCAGTTCCAGCCCCAGGACGCCACCACCAACCCCTCGCTGATCCTCAAGGCGGTGCAAAAGCCCGAATACGCGCCCCTGCTGCAGTCCACGGTGGCCCAGTGGAAGGATCGCCCCATGGACGAGGTGATCGACCGCCTGCTGGTGCGCTTTGGCTGCGAGATCCTGGCCACCATCCCGGGGCGCGTATCCACCGAGGTCGATGCACGCCTGAGCTTTGACACCAGCGCCACCGTGACGCGGGCCGAACGCATCATCGAGCTGTACCAGGCGCAGGGCATTCATATCGACCGCGTGCTCATCAAGGTGGCTGCCACCTGGGAGGGCATCAAGGCCGCAGAAAAGCTGGAGCAGCGCGGCATCCACACCAACCTCACGCTGCTGTTCTCGTTCTGCCAGGCCGTGGCCTGCGGGCAGGCCAGGGTGCAGCTGATCTCGCCGTTCGTGGGCCGCATCTACGACTGGTACAAGAAGCAGGCCGGCGCCAGCTGGGACGAGGCCGCGCGCAGCGGTGCCAACGACCCCGGCGTGCAATCGGTCACGCAGATCTACAACCATTACAAGCATTTCGGCATCGCCACCGAGGTGATGGGTGCGAGCTTTCGCAATGTTGGCCAGATCACCGCACTGGCGGGCTGCGACCTGCTGACCATTGCGCCTGAGCTGCTGGCGCAGCTGGCGGCCTCCGATGCGCCCTTGCAACCGGCGATCAATGCCGACGCCGCACGTGCCATGCCGCTGCCTGCGGTCCAGTACGACGAGGCGGGTTTCCGCTTCGCGCTGAATGAAGATGCCATGGCCACCGAGAAGCTGGCCGAGGGCATCCGCAGCTTTGCGGCCGATGCCGTGAAGCTGGAAAAACTCATCCAGGCGGCCTGATTGCATGCGTTGACCTCGGTATCTGGCGCTCGCGCCGGTCTTGCCGGGGCTCGTACACTTGCGCACCCTGCCTGGAGTTCGGGCAACAGGAATTGATCCATGCACGCAGTTGTCATCAGCGGAACCGGCATTTACCAGCCCCCGCACACCATCACCAATGCCGAGCTGGTTGAATCCTTCAACCGCCATGTGGACCAGGAAAACGCGCGCTTTGCCGACGATATTGCGGCCGGCGTGCGTGCGCCCCTGACCTATTCCAGCGTCGAATTCATCGAAAAGGCCTCGGGCATCCAGCAGCGCTATGTGCTGGAAAAAACCGGCGTGCTGGACCCCGCGCGCATGTACCCGCGCTTCACCGAGCGGCCCGACGATCAGCTGTCATTGATGGCCGAGATTGCCGTGGAGGCCGCGCGCCAGGCGCTGGACGCCGCATGCAAGACCGGCGACCAGATCGATGCCGTGCTGTGCTCGGCGGCCAACATGCAGCGCGCCTACCCCGCCATGGCCATCGAGATCCAGCAGGCGCTGGGGGCCGGTGGCTATGGTTTCGACATGAACGTGGCCTGCTCGTCGGCCACCTTTGCGATCGAGCAGGCCGTCAACGCCGTGCGCACGGGCAGCGCGAAATGCGTGCTGGTGGTCAACCCCGAGATCACCTCGGGCCACCAGGCATGGAACGACCGCGACTGCCATTTCATCTTTGGCGATGTCTGCACGGCGCTCATCATCGAGCGGGCCGACTGCGCCACAGCGGCCGACCAGTGGGAGGTGGTGGGCACCAAGCTGGTCACCCAGTTCTCCAATGCCATCCGCAACAATTTCGGGTTTCTCAACCGCAGCGAGGACAGCGATCCGAACGCGCGCGACAAGACCTTCCGCCAGGAAGGCCGCAAGGTCTTCAAGGAAGTGGTGCCGCTGGCCGCCGCCCACATCGAGGCCCATCTGGCGGCGCTGGACCAGGCGCCCACGGCGGTGCGCCGCTACTGGCTGCACCAGGCCAACCAGGGCATGAACCAGCTGGTCATCAAGAAGCTGGTGGGCGCGGACGCGGGCGCCGATGTGGCGCCCCTGATCCTGGACGAGTTCGCCAACACCGCATCGGCCGGTTCCATCATCGCCTTCCACAAGCACCGGGCCGATCTGGCGGCCGGCGACCTGGGCGTGATCTGCTCCTTTGGCGCGGGTTACTCCATCGGCAGCGTGGTGGTGCGCAAACGCTGACCTGCACAACTCCCCGAGGACTGTGATAGCGCAGCCTCGGGCGTTCCGCGGCATTGCTTTTCTTGCCAACCACCGAACTATTGGCAGCGAAATGACGCCTTGTGGCCCATCCCGAGCGCAACTACCACCGGTTTGCGCGGCTTGTGCGGGTCATCTTTGACCGGGTGCAGCTGGATTGAAGGCATAAGGCACGGGCGAAACCCGTCACAACAACCAAAGGTCACCCCGCAGGCAAGCGCATCCCCACCCGCAACCCCTTCGGCACCAGTCCCTCGGCCACCGTCCGCCCCCCGTGGCGCAGCGCGATCTCTTCCACGATCGACAGCCCCAGCCCGCATCCCCCCGCCTTGTCCGATCCGCGCCAGAAGCGCGCAAACAGGTCGCCCAGGTGCTCGGCAGGCACGCCCGGCCCGTCGTCTTCCACCACCAGCAGCGCCCAGTGCCCGGGCGCTTCGTGGCCCACACGTACCGTCACGGTGGCGCCGGGGTCGGCGTAATGCAGCGCGTTGTCGATGAGGTTGTTGAGCGCCTCGCGCAGCAGCAGCGGGTGGCCCTGCGCGGGCAGGTGGTCCACGCCCTCGTAGCCCAGGTCCATGCCCTGGGCCAGTGCGCGGGCGGCCCATTCGCGGGCCACCTCGCGGGCCAGCGCGGCCAGGTCGATGGACTGCATCTCCACGTTCGATTCCGAGCGCGCCAGCTGCAGCAGCTGGTGCACCAGGTGGGCACTGCGTTGCGCGGCCGACAGCACCTTTTGCAAGCGGGCCTGCACGGCGGGTTCATGGCTTTCGTGCAGGGCCAGCTCGGTCTGGCCGATGAGGCCGGCGAGCGGCGTGCGCAATTGGTGGGCGGCGTCGTTCAAAAAGCGCTTTTCCTTTTGCTGGCCGCGCGCCACGGTCTCCAGCAGGCGGTTGATGGTGCTGGCCAGCGAATGCACTTCTTGCGGGGCGGAGGTCAGCTCGATGGGCGGCAGCGGCGTGGTGCCCGTGTGGGGCAGTGCACGCGCGCGCTCGATCTGCGCCTCCAGGCGCTTGAGGGGCTGCAGTCCGCGCAGTACGCCCGCGTACACCACGGCACTCAGGGCAAGGCCCATCAAGCCCATGGGGAACACCATGCGCTCCAGCAGCTCTTGCGCAATGCGCTCGCGCACGGTGAGGCTCTGGGCCACCTGCACGCGCAGGCGCTGGCGGGTGGAGGCGGTGCCGTAATCCACATCCAGCAAGGCCACGCGCACCGGTTTGTCGTCCACCCGCGCTTGGTACAGAAACGCCTCGCCCACGGCCACATCGACCTGGGGCGGTGGCGGCAGCTGTGCGTTGCCCAGCAGGAAGCGCCCGGGCGGGGATGACACCATGTAGCTAATGGGGTCGGCCGGGTCTTGCTCCAGGATGTCCTGCGCGGCCTTCGGAAAATCCACCAGCAGCCCGTCGCCGATCGGTTTGATCTGCCGCGCCAGCGCCCGCACCGACTGGGTCAGTGTCTGGTCAATGCCCTTCTCGCCGTTTTGCAGCGCAATGCGCCACGCCAGAAACCCGCCCGACAACCACAGCACCAGCTGCGGCAGCAGCAGCCACAGCAGCAGCTTGCGCTGCAGGGATACGCCGGGGACCTGCCGCACGTCAATGGCCCGAGGCGCAGCGCCTCGGAAGGGAGGAGGGCATTTTCATGGCTTGGCGAGCATGTAGCCCAGGCCGCGGATATTGCGGATGTTCAGGGGCGATGCGTCCAGCTTCTTGCGCAGGCGGTGCACATACACCTCCAGCGCATTGGAGTTCAGAGGGGCCGCGGTTTGCCCGGGCTCGGGCGGGCTGGCGCGCCAGGCGGCCAGCACATCGTCGCGCGTGACGACTTCGCCGCAGCGGTGGGCCAGCAGTTCCAGCAGCTCCCACTCGCGCTGGGTCAGCTCCAACAGGTCGCCGTTCAGCGCGGCGGCATGGCTGGCGTGGTCCAGCACCAGGGGGCCGATGGTGGTGCTGGCGACGCCCGCCGCGCTGCTGGCCTGGGTGAAGGCGGGCTGCCGTGCGCGGCGCAGCATGGCCTGCAGGCGGGCCTGCAGCTCCTGCATGTTGAAGGGCTTGGTGATGTAGTCGTCGGCCCCGGCGTTCAGGCCCAGCACGCGGTCATCGACACCATCGCGGGCCGTGAGGATCAGCACGGGCAAGCCGGTGATACGCGCGCGGGCCCAGACCAGCAGCTCCATGCCGTCGGCGCCCGGCAGGCCCAGGTCCAGGATGATGCCGTCCACCGCCTGCGCCTGCAAAAGCGCCATGGCCTGCGCCACGCTGCTGGCCGCGCAGACGCTGTAATCGAGTTGTTTGAGCTGGCCGGTGAGCGCGTCGAGCAGGAGGGCGTCGTCTTCGACAATCAGTATCGTGGCCATGGATTGAGCATAACAAAGGCCCCCGCAACGGACCCGCTGCGGCCTGGCCGCGACTCTCAGGGAAAGCCCTGAGAGTTAAATTAATTATTGTAATTAAAGTACCGGCTGCGCTGAGCGACATGGGATTCAAGGCGCAGCACGAGATTCTGACAACAACGTCGAGGAGACAAGGGTATGTGGAAGATGGCAAAGATCGCCGCACTGGCGGTGGGCCTGGCGGCAGCGATGTCCGCCAGTGCCGGGGAGGTCGAGGTCCTGCACTACTGGACTTCGGGCGGTGAAGCCAAGTCGGCTGCCGAACTCAAGAAGATCATGCAGGGCAAGGGCCACACCTGGCGCGACTTTGCCGTGGCCGGTGGTGGTGGCGACAGCGCCATGACGGTGCTGAAAAGCCGCGTGATCTCGGGCAACCCGCCCTCGGCCGCGCAGACCAAGGGCCCGGCCATTCAGGAGTGGGCCTCCGAAGGCGTGCTGGCGAATGTCGATGCGCTGGCCAAGACCGAAAAGTGGGACGAGGTGCTGCCCAAGGTGGTCGCCGACGTGATGAAGTACAAGGGCAGCTACGTGGCCGCCCCCGTCAATGTGCACCGCGTGAACTGGCTGTGGGCCAGCTCCGATGCGCTCAAGAAGGCGGGCGTGGCGAGCATGCCCAAGACCTGGGACGAGTTCTTTGCCGCTGCCGACAAGCTCAAGGCCGCAGGCCTGATTCCGGTGGCCCATGGCGGCCAGAACTGGCAGGACTTCACCACCTTTGAATCCGTGGTGCTGGGTGTGGGCGGTGCCAAGTTCTACCAGGACGCGCTGGTCAAGCTGGACGACAAGGCCATCCACAGCGACACCATGAAGAAGTCGCTGGAGACCTTCCGCCGCATCAAGACCTACACCGACCCGGGCGCTTCCGGCCGCGATTGGAACCTGGCCACGGCCATGCTCATCCAGGGCAAGGCGGGCTTTCAGCTGATGGGCGACTGGGCCAAGGGCGAGTTCATTGCGGCGGGCAAGGCGCCGGGCAAGGAGTTTCAGTGCGCGGCGGCACCGGGCGCGGCGGGTGCGTTCACCTTCAACGTGGATTCGTTCATCCTGTTCAAGCTCAAGGACGCAGCGGCCCAGAAGGCGCAAAGCGACCTGGCCAGCTCCATCATGAGCCCCGAGTTCCAGGAGGTGTTCAACCTCAACAAGGGCTCGATCCCTGTGCGCACCGGACAGAAGATGGACAAGTTCGACGACTGCGCCAAGGCCTCGGCCAAGGACTTTGCTGACACTGCCAAGAGCGGTGGCCTGGTGCCCAGCGTGGCCCATGGCATGGCGATTGCGCCTGCCACCGAAGGGGCGATCAAGGATGCCGTCAGCCAGTTCTGGAACGACGACAAGGTGAGCGTCGCCGACGCCATGAAGAAGATCGCGACCGCCGCGAAGACCAAGTAAGCCGTGTACGACACACGCACCTACACGCACTAAAACCAACCCCAGAGGGATCCCATCATGACGACAAGAAACCGCCTGACGGCGGTGGCTTTGGCCGCCGCATGCGCGAATGGCGCCTTTGCCATGGAAGCAGCAGGCTTTGAGTTCAACGGCTACTCCCGCGGTGGCCCCGTGTTCAACCACTCGGACGGCGTCAAGGGCAACCTGACGCTGGGCGGCGAACTGCAGAAATACCGCCTGGGCAACGAGGGCGACAACGGCATCGAAGTCAACTTCGCCAAGGGCTTCGAAGCCGGTGGCGTGAAGTGGAAGGTGAACTACATGCCCGCCAAGTGGGGCAGCGGCGACATCAGCACCGAGCAGGCGTTTGTGGAGATGAGCGGCTTCGCGTTTGCGCCCGAAGCCAGGTTCTGGGCCGGCCAGCGCCGCCTGCGTATCCAGGACGTGCACATCGTCGATTACTTCTTGCTGAACTATGGCGACAACATCGGTGCCGGCGTCACCGACATTCCCGTCGGCGGCATGAAGCTGGGCCTGGGCGTGTTCACCGGCGACAAATTTGACCGCGGCCTGCCCAACAACGTGAAGGCGCACCGCATCAACGCCGACCTGTCCGAGATCAATACCAACCCCGGCGGCAAGCTGCGGGTGCTGCTGACGGCGGTGGGCGGCAAGAACCAGGTGGGCGGCGGTTCGGGGTCCGGCATCTCGCTGATGCACACGCAAAAGGAGTTTGTGCTGCCCAGCATCAGCAACACGCTGTACCTGCAGACCTCGCGCGGCCATGCCCGCATCGACGGGGAGTTCGAGGCCATCGAGGGCACCAGCGCGGGCAAGCGCGCCACCCGTATCGCCGATTCCATTCACTGGCAAAGCGGCCCGTTTGGCGGCCAGGCCCTCATCGGCTACCAGACCAACAAGGCGGATCTGACCGGCGTGGAGACCAAGGACTTCTCGCTGGGCGGCCGGGGTTCCTACGCGTTCAGCAAGAACTTCAAGGGCTTGGTGGAGCTGTCCACCACCACCCGCAAGGGCTCGGGCGCCGACCAGCGCCTGACCAAGGCCACGCTGGCAGGCGCCCTGGCCATGTCGGAAGACTTCTGGTCGCGCCCCGAGCTGCGCCTGTATGTGACCAAGGCCAACTGGAACCAGGCGGCCGCAGTGGCCAACGCAGGCAGCTTTGGCGCCAATGGCAAGACCTCGCGCACGCTGGTGGGCGTGCAGTACGAGGTGTGGTGGTAAGCCGTTGAGTGTGTGAGTTACTCCGAGGTGACTTTGTTCTTTGGTGCGCACCGGGTGTGCGCCCACTTTTTCCCATGCAGGTGCCACATGCCCACAATTTTCCGCTGCCATGAAAAATGACCGCCATGCACCGTTGCTGAGCGGGTCGCTTCTTCCTGAAGGGGGTGCCCGGTGATGCCCAAGAATTCTCTGGAGAGCTGGCTGCCCAAGCTGGTGGTCGCCCCGGCCTTTGTGCTGGGCTTCGCCTTTATCTATGGCCTGATGGTCTGGAGCGGGGTGCTGAGCCTGTCCGCCTCGCGCATGCTGCCCAACTACGAGTGGGTCGGTCTGGCGCAATACGAAAAACTCTGGGCGATGGACCGCTGGTGGGTCGCGCTCAAAAACCTGGGCATCTTCGGCGTGGGCTACGTGGGTGGCTCGCTGGCCATTGGCGTGTTGCTGGCCGTGCTGCTGGACCAGAAGATCCGTGCCGAGGGTGCTTTGCGCACCATCTACCTGTACCCCATGGCCCTGTCGTTCGTGGTCACGGGCACGGCCTGGAAGTGGCTGCTCAACCCCAGCCTGGGCCTGGAGAAACTGATGCAGGACTGGGGCTTCACGAACTTCACCTTTGGCTGGCTGGTGGACACCGAGATGGCCATCTACTGCGTGGTCATCGCCGGCATCTGGCAAAGCGCGGGCTTTGCCATGGCGCTGTTCCTGGCCGGGCTGCGCGGCATCGATGACAGCATCATCAAGGCCGCGCAGGTCGATGGCGCCTCGCTGCCGCGCATCTACTGGCGTATCGTGCTGCCGGCACTGCGGCCGGTGTTCTTTTCCACGCTCATGGTGCTGTCGCACCTCGCGATCAAGAGCTTTGATCTGGTGATGGCGCTCACCGCTGGCGGCCCCGGCTTTGCCACCGATGTGCCCGCCACCTTCATGTACACCATGTCGTTCTCGCGCGGCCAGATTGGCCTGGGCGCGGCCAGCGCCACCATGATGCTGGCCACCGTGGCGGCCCTGGTGATTCCTTACCTTTACAGCGAACTGCGGAGCAAGCCCCATGACCGCTAATTCCTCGGTGTCTCCCTCCCTTTTCCCGTCGCTGGGGCGCCTGCTGGTCTATGGCGTGCTGGCCCTGGCCACTGCGTTCTTCCTGCTGCCGCTGTATGCGATGCTGGTCACCTCGTTCAAGGACGCCGAGGAGATCCGCAGCACCTCGCTGCTGGCACTGCCCGCCGCGCTGAACGGGTCGGCCTGGGGCACGGCCTGGCAGAGCGCCTGCACGGGCGTGGACTGCAATGGCCTGCGCCCGTTCTTCTGGAACTCGGTGGCCATGGCCGTGCCGGCCGTGCTGATCTCCACCGTGTGGGGCGCGCTCAACGGCTATGTGCTGAGCCTGTGGAAGTTTCGCGGCAGCGACACCCTGTTTGGCCTGCTGCTGTTTGGCGTGTTCATGCCCTTCCAGGTGGTGCTGCTGCCCATGAGCCAGGTGCTGGGCTGGCTGGGGCTTTCCAGCTCCATCACCGGGCTGGTGCTGGTGCACTGCCTGGCCGGGCTGGCGGGCACCACGCTGTTCTTTCGCAACTACTACGCGGCCATCCCCAAGGAGCTGGTGAATGCGGCACGCATGGACGGCGCAAGCTTCTGGCAGATCTTCTGGCGCATCGTGCTGCCGCTGTCCACGCCCATCGTCATGGTCACGCTGATCTGGCAGTTCACCAACATCTGGAACGACTTCCTGTTTGGCGTGGTGTTCTCGGGCACCGAGTCCAAGCCCATCACCGTGGGCCTGAACAACCTGGCCAACACCAGCAGCAGTGTGAAGGCCTACAACGTGGACATGGCGGCCGCCATCATCGCGGGCCTGCCCACGATGGTGATCTATGTGCTGGCGGGTAAATTTTTTGTGCGCGGGCTGACGGCCGGCGCAGTGAAGGGATAAATCATGGCGTCATCACTCGACATCGCAGGCATCAACAAGCGCTTTGGCAAGGGCGACAAAAGCGTGGAGGTGCTGCGCAAGGTGGACATCCACGTGGCCCCCGGCGAGTTCCTCATCCTGGTCGGCCCCTCGGGCTGCGGCAAATCCACGCTGCTCAACATCATTGCGGGGCTGGATGAGCCCACCGAGGGCGAGATCCGCATCGGCGGCAAGAACGTGGTGGGCATGCCCCCGCGCGACCGCGACATCGCCATGGTGTTCCAGAGCTATGCGCTGTACCCCACCTTGAGCGTGGCCGACAACATCGGCTTTGCGCTGGAGATGCGCAAGATGCCCAAGGCCGAGCGCCAAAAGCGCATCGACGAAGTGGCGGCCATGTTGCAGATCAGCCACCTGCTGGACCGCCGGCCCAGCCAGCTCTCGGGCGGGCAGCGCCAGCGCGTGGCCATGGGCCGGGCGCTGGCGCGCCAGCCGCAGCTCTTTTTGTTCGACGAGCCGCTGTCTAACCTGGACGCCAAGCTGCGCGTGGAGATGCGCGCCGAAATCAAGCGCCTGCACCAGGCCAGCGGCATCACCAGCGTGTACGTCACGCACGACCAGGTCGAGGCCATGACGCTGGGCTCGCGCATCGCGGTCATGAAGGGCGGTGTGGTACAGCAGCTGGGCACGCCGGACGACATCTACAACCGCCCGGCCAACACCTACGTGGCCACCTTCATTGGATCGCCCACCATGAACCTGCTGCGCGGTGCGGCCACGGGCGGGCAGTTTGGCATCCAGGGCGCGGCCCTGAACCTGGCAGCCCCCGCCAGTGTCAACGAGGTGCTGCTGGGCGTGCGCCCCGAGCACCTGGTGATGCAGGACAGAGCCCCCTGGCGCGGCCGCGTCAGCGTGGTCGAGCCCACGGGCCCCGACACCTATGTGATGGTGGACACGGCCGCGGGCAGCGTCACGCTGCGCACCGATGCCCAGACCCGCGTGCAGCCCGGCGACGCCGTGGGCCTGGCGGTGGAGCCCGCCAACGCCCACTGGTTTGACGCCAGCAGCGAAAATCGGCTGGCGTGATCCGCGCGGCGTGAACGCCGCCGGGCACCCGCCTTCTCTGCCGTCTGTTTGCTATTGAAACAGTAGCTTCTAGCGCATGTACTACGAGTGCTAGCAGCTGTTTTTGCTTAAAACACCGCATGACACCCCTGCGCCTGCTGGCCGACATTGGCGGCACCAACATCCGCCTGGCCTGGCAAGACCAGCCCGATGGCCCCCTGCACGACACCCGTGTGCTGCCCTGCGCACAGTTCCCCACGGTGGATGCCGCCCTGTCGGCCTACCTGGCCGAGGTGAACATCGCCACCCCCCGCGAGGCTGCTTTTGGCATCGCCAACCCGGTCACGGGCGATGCCATCCGCATGACCAACCACAGCTGGAGCTTTTCGCAGCGCGCCGTGCGCGAGGCGTTTGGTTTTGAGCGGCTGGTGGTCATCAACGACTTCACCGCGCTTGCGCTGGCGCTGCCCCTGCTCACCCCTGCGCAGCTGCGCCCGGTGGGCGGCGGCGCGGCCGTGCCGGGCGCCGCGATTGCGCTGCTGGGCCCGGGCACGGGCCTGGGCGTGTCGGGGCTAGTGTTTCCGCCCGGCTCCAGCCTGGGGGTGCCGCTGTCGGGCGAGGGCGGTCATGTCACGCTGGCCGCGCAGACCCGGCGCGAATTCGATGTGCTGGGCATCCTGCAAGAGCGCTACGGCCACGTGTCGGCCGAACGCGCCGTGTGTGGTGCCGGGCTGGTCGACCTGTACCACGCGCTGCGCCGGCTGGCTCAGCGCGGCGGCAAGGAGATCAGCTCGGCCGCGCAGGTGACTGAGCTCGCGCTGCAGGCCAACGACCCGCTGGCGCTGGAGGCGCTGGAGCTGTTCTGCGGCTTCCTGGGCAGCGTGGCGGGCAACCTGGCGCTTACGCTCGGGGCGCGCGGTGGTGTCTTCATCGGCGGCGGCATGGTGCCACGCCTGGGCACTTGGTTTGACCAGTCCCCGTTCCGCGCACGGTTTGAATCCAAGGGGCGGTTCCAGTCCTACCTGGCCTCCATGCCCTGCTGGGTCATCGACCCCGGCGCCACGCCCGCGCTGCACGGTGCCTCGCGCGCGCTGGACATTGCGGGTACAGACCCATGAGCGGCAGCCCGGCGAGCGCACCGCTCCCTATGCTGCGGCCCACCGGCGTGCACCATGTGGCCATCATCGCCAGCGACTACGCGCGCTCGCGCTGCTTCTACACCGAAGTGCTGGGCCTGCAGGTGGTGCACGAGCATTACCGCGCCGAGCGGCAGTCGTACAAGCTCGACCTCCAACTGCCCGACGGCACGCAGGTGGAGTTGTTTTCTTTCCCCCACCGGCCCGCACGCCCTTCTTACCCCGAGGCCTGCGGCTTGCGCCACCTGGCCCTGCGCGTGGCCGACATGGAGGCCAGCGTGGCTGCCCTGATGGCACATGGCGTGGCCGTGGAGCCGGTGCGCACGGACCCGTTCACGGGGGCGCTGTTCACGTTTTTTGCCGACCCGGATGGGTTGCCGATCGAGCTGGTGGGGCCTGTGCCCGCCTCCCGCTGATCTGTCTGCGATCAGAGAAAAAGGCCCTGGCGGGCCTTTTTCCGTGTCACATCTCTTCACTCCAGCAATACCCATCGCGCGCAATCATCGCGCTCGCGGCACGCGGGCCCCAGCTGCCGGCGGGGTAGGGGCGGGGGCCGGTGGGGTCGTTCTTCCAGTATTGCAGGATGGGCTCCACCCAGCGCCAGGCTTCCTCCTGCTCGTCGCTGCGCACGAACAGGTTCAGGCGGCCGGCAATCACGTCCAGCAGCAGGCGTTCGTAGGCGCCCACCCGTTCGGTGCCAAAGCGCTGGTCAAAGTCCAGGTTCAAGTGCACCTGCGACAGCGCGGGCTCGGCCTGGCGCTGGGCCGCGCCCTGGGCCATCAGGTGCAGCTCCAGTCCGTCCTTGGGCTGCAGGTTGATCACCAGGCGGTTGGCCGCGCCTGCAGGCGTCTTGAAAATGGGGTGCGGCACCGGCCGGAAGTTGATGACGATGTGCGCGTCGCGCCCCGCCAGCCGCTTGCCGGTGCGAATGTAGAACGGCACGCCCGCCCAGCGCCAGTTGCTGATCTCGGTGCGCAGCGCCACAAAGGTCTCGGTGTTGCTGGCGGCGGCCACGCCCTGTTCTTGCGCGTAGCCGGGCACGGGCTGGCCCTGGAGGTTGCCCGCCGCGTATTGCCCACGGATCACATGCTGGCCGATGGTTTCCTGCGTCCAGGGCTTGAGCGACTGCAGCACCTTGAGCTTTTCGTCGCGGATGGCGTTGGCGCTGGAGTTGATGGGGGGCTCCATGCCGATCGCGCACAGCAGCTGCAGCGCATGGTTCTGCACCATGTCGCGCAGCGCGCCAGTCTGGTCGTAGAACGCGCCGCGCGACTCCACGCCCAGCTCTTCGGCCATCGTGATCTGGATGTTGGCAATCGTCTCGCGGCGCCACAGGGGCTCGAACAAGGCGTTGCCAAAGCGCAGCGCGAACAGGTTCTGCACCGAGGGCTTGCCCAGGTAGTGGTCGATGCGGAAGACCTGCTCTTCTTTCAGCACCCGGCGCAATGTGTCGTTGATGGCCTGGTTGGACTGCAGGTCGTGGCCCAGGGGTTTTTCCAGCACCACGCGGGTGGTGGGGCCGTTCAGTCCCACGGCGGCGATCTGTTCGCACACATTGGTGAACAGGCTGGGCGCGGTGGCCACGTACATCACCACCGAATCCGCCCCGCGCGCCTTCAGGGTGTCGGCCAGGCGCTCATAGTCCTGGGTGTTGGCCAGGTCCATGCGCAGGTAGTGCAGCAGCGCGGCAAAGCGTGCGAACTCGTCCGGACTGGGGCGCTTGGCCAGTTCCACGCCGTCGAACCGCGACTGGATCAGGCTGCGGTATTGTTCGTCGTTCAGGTCGTCGCGCGCCACCGCGATGATGCGCCCCCCCTCGGGCAGCGTGCCATGCCGGAAGGCCTGAAACAATGCGGGCATCAGCTTGCGCCAGGCAAGGTCGCCGGTGCCGCCGAACAGGACGAGGTCAAAACTCATGGTGTCTCCGTGATGGGGTGGTTCGTTTTGTTGCCCGGGATTGTAATAACGTTACATGGTTTTCCGATGGAAGATGCCGTTTTTCTATTGCTTGTAACCCAAAAGAACCTGTTCATGAGTTATTTTTGTGTGTAATCAAGTTACTATTCTGCCGCTTTTCACCCTACCCGTTTGATGACCATGCCCCTTCGTTGCGACCAGTCTGCGCTATGGCCCCAGTTGGCAGCCCACTATTCCTCCCACGGCCAGTACCTGGACATGCGCCAGGCGTTTGCGCAGGACGCCCAGCGGTTTGCCGGCTTCAGCCAGTCGGCCCCGCATGTGTTTGCCGATCTGTCCAAGAACCTGTGGGATCGCGACACCGAAGCGCTGTTGCTGGACCTGGCCCGCGATTGCGGCCTGGCGCAGCATCGCGACGCGATGTTTGCGGGCGAGGCCATCAACACCACCGAAAACCGCGCCGTGCTGCACACGCTGCTGCGCCGCCCTGCGGGCCTGGTCCTGCCCGGTGATGTGCCCGAGACCGCGCAGCGCCTGGCCGGCGTGCACCACACGCTCGATGCCATGCTGCAGTACGCCGAGCAGGTGCGCAGCGATGCTGCCATCACCGACGTGGTGAACATCGGCATCGGCGGGTCGGACCTGGGCCCGCACATGGCTGTGCGTGCGCTCGAAGAGTTCCGCATCCCCGGCAAGCGCTTTCACTTTGTCTCGAACGTGGATGGCCACGAGCTGCACCATGTGCTCCAAGGCCTGCGGCCCGAGAGCACGCTGTTCCTCGTGGCGTCCAAGACCTTCACCACGGCCGAGACCATGATGAATGCGCACTCGGCGCTCACTTGGTTTGCCGCCCAGGGCGGGCGCGACGTGGCGCGGCACTTTGCAGCGCTCACCACCAACATCGAGGCTGCGGGTGCGATGGGCATCACCACCACCTTCGGCTTCTGGGACTGGGTGGGCGGCCGCTACTCGCTGTGGTCGGCGATTGGCCTGCCCATTGCCATCGCGATTGGCGCGCAGGGTTTCCGTGACTTTCTTGCGGGAGCCCATGCCATGGACGAGCATTTCCGCACCGCGCCGCTGGCGCAGAACCTGCCCGTGCGCCTGGGCCTGCTCGATGTCTGGTACCGCAACTTCCATGGCTTTACCAGCCGCTGCATCGCGCCCTACCATGCGGCGCTGGGTCGCTACTCGGCCTACCTGCAGCAGCTGGAGATGGAGAGCAACGGCAAGCGCGTGGCGCAGGACGGCAGCCTGCTTACCTGCGTCACATCGCCCGTGCTGTGGGGCGAGCCAGGCACCAATGGTCAGCATGCGTTCTTCCAGATGCTGCACCAGGGCGCTGACGTGCTGCCGCTGGAGATCGTGGCCGTGCGCAAGGCATCTCACCCGCTGCCGGGCCACCAGCAAAAGCTGCTGGCCAACGCGCTGGCGCAAACGCAGGCGCTGATGGTGGGCAAGGCCAGCGACGACGGCCACCGGCACTTTCCGGGCAACCGTCCCAGCACGCTCATGCTGCTCGAAGCCCTCACCCCCGCATCGCTGGGCGCGCTGATTGCGCTGCAGGAGCACCGCGTGTTTGTGAGCGGCAGCCTGTGGGGCATCAACAGCTTTGACCAGTGGGGCGTGGAGCTGGGCAAGGTGCTGGCCAGGGACCTGGAAGCGCGCTGGGACAGCGGCGACGTTACCGGGCTCGATGGATCGACGGCGGGCTTGCTGCAGAGGTTGCGCGCGGCCCCTGCAGCCTGGGAGATCGTCAACAGGCTCTGAGGCTGGCGCGGGGATTCAGCGCTGGAAGAAGTTCACCGGCAGTCCCGCAACGCCCGCCTCCACGCTGAACAGCGAGCCCGCAGGAGTCGCTGTCTTCTGCTCTTGAACAGGCCTGCCTGCACCTGCCGATGTGATGTACAGCGTGCTCAAGTCTTCCCCGCCAAAGCACACCATGGTCGGGCACTGTACCGGCACCGCGATGCGCTGCAAGACTGCGCCCGCTGGCGAGAGCTGCAGCACGCAAGCCCCTTCATACATCGCTACCCAGTAATTCCCCTCCACATCCACCGCCGCGCCATCGGGCCGGCCGCCGTAGGGTTGGCCTTCCACCTTGCGGTCGAACCGCACCCAGGGGCGCCGGTGGGTGATTTCGCCTGTGGCCACGTCAAAGTCGAACCGGTCAATGCGGTGCTCCGGCGTGTTCGACCAGTACAGCGTGCGGTTGTCGGGGCTGAAGGCCAGGCCGTTGGCGGTGAAGTTGTCGCCCGCCATGTGGCGCACGCTATAGCCCGTGGCGCTGGCCGGGTCGGCCTGCAGGCGCCACAGCGCGGCATGGGGTGCGGTGCGGGGGGTGATGACCGAGCCCGCCCAGAAGCGGCCTGCGCTGTCGCAGCGGCCGTCGTTCAGGCGCAGCACGGTGGTGTCGTGCTGCTCGGGCGGCAGCAGGGCCAGGCAGGTGAGGGCGGTCGGGTCTGCGCTGTCCTTCGCCGTATCCAGAAGATAGAAACCGTTCCGTAACCCGATTACTAATCGACCATCGGCCGCTGGCGCGCAGCAGCCGGGCTCGCTGGGCATGCGCCATTGCCGGCGGCGGCCGCTGGCAGGATGCCATGCGTGAACTGCTTGTCCCTGAATGTCACACCAGTAAAGGGATTTTTCCGTGGGGTGCCAGAAGGGGGATTCGCCCAGTTCGGAGGGTGGAAGGGGCAGGATTTGCAGGGACATGGGTTGAAGTGGGGTGGTTATCGAGTTACATTCTAGGGCCTCAGACAACGGGCTCCGGCGCCATGCACGGGGCCCCGCCACCCACCGATGGAGACTTCCATGCATCCAGTTGTAGCGCGCGTGACCGAGCGCATTGTCCAGCGCAGCGCAGACACGCGCGGGGCCTACCTTGTCGGCGTTGACGCCATGATCGCCCGCAAGCCCGCACAAGACCGCATGGGCTGCGCCAACCTGGCCCACGCCTACGCGGCGCTGCCGGGCTCGGACAAGTTCAAGGTCACGGTCGAGAAAGCCCCCAACATCGGCATCGTCACGGCCTACAACGACATGCTCTCGGCCCACCAGCCGTACCAGGGCTACCCCGCCGTGCTGCGTGATGAGGCCGCTAGGCTCGGTGCCACCGTACAGGTGGCCGGTGGCGTGCCCGCCATGTGCGACGGTGTGACGCAGGGAACGCCCGGCATGGAGCTGTCGCTGTTCTCCCGCGACGCCATTGCCATGGCCACGGCGGTAGCGCTGTCCCACGATGTGTTCGATGGTGCGCTGCTGCTGGGCGTGTGCGACAAGATCGTGCCCGGCCTGCTGATCGGCGCGCTGCACTACGGCCACCTGCCCTGCGTGTTTGTGCCCGCAGGCCCCATGGGCACGGGCCTGTCGAACAAGGACAAATCGAAGGTGCGCGAGCAGTACGCACAGGGCCTGGTGGGCCGCGACGAGCTGCTCCAGGCCGAGTCCGCCGCGTACCACAGCCCCGGCACCTGCACGTTTTACGGCACAGCCAACAGCAACCAGATGCTGCTCGAAGCCATGGGCCTGCATGTGCCCGGCGCGGCGTTCGAGTCGCCCGGCACCGAGGTGCGCGAAGCCTTCACGCGCCAGGCGCTGCGCACGGTGCTCGACATCGGCAAGCGCGGCAAGCGCTTCACTCCCATTGGCAAGCTGGTGGACGAGCGCTGCATCGTCAACGCCATGGTGGCCTTGCTGGCCACGGGCGGCTCCACCAACCATCTGATCCACTGGGTGGCGATTGCGCGCAGCGCGGGCATCCTGATCGACTGGACCGATTTCGACGAGCTCTCGTCCGCTGTGCCGCTGCTGGCCCGCGTGTACCCCAATGGCGATGCCGATGTGAACCAGTTCCAGGCGGCCGGCGGCCCGCCCTGGATCCTGCGCGAGCTGCTGGCGGGCGGCCTGATGCACCCTGATGTGATGAGCGTGAACGCAGGCGGCATTGCCGATGGCGGCAAGAGCGCGCCCGCCGTGTCGGGCGATACCTCGGTGCTGCGGCCCGTGAGTGAGCCGTTCTCGCCCACGGGCGGGCTGCGCCTGCTGCAAGGCCGCCTGGGCCGTGCGGTGATCAAGGTGTCGGCTGTGCCCGAAGACCGCCATATCGTCCAAGCCCCAGCGCGTGTTTTCGATTCGCAGGAGGCCTTGCTCGCCGCCTTCAGCGCGGGCGAGGTCAATCAGGACATGGTGGCCGTGGTGCGTTTTCAGGGCCCGCAGGCCAACGGCATGCCCGAGCTGCACAAGCTCACGCCGCCACTGGCCGTGCTGCAGAACCAGGGCTTCCAGGTGGCGCTGGTGACCGACGGGCGCATGAGCGGCGCCTCGGGCAAGGTGCCCGCCGCCATCCACGTCACCCCCGAGGCGCTGGCTGGCGGCCCGCTGGCCAAGGTGCGCGATGGCGACATCGTGCGGGTGGATGCGGTGGCGGGCACGCTCGATGTGCTGGTGGACGATGCCGAGTGGGCCGCACGCGCCCCGGCATCCTTCAACGCCCCATCACCCGTCGGCTTTGGCCGAGAACTCTTCACCAACTTTCGCCGCCATGCTGGCGGTGCCGAACAAGGAGCCTGCACATGGCTGTAGCAGGATGCACCCCCTGAGTCGCTGCGCGCCTTCCCCCTCTCTCGCTGCGCGGGAGGGGGACGCACCCGATGGCCTGGCGAAGCCAGTTCCACGGGTGCACTGGCATCGCGTTGCGCCAGTTTTTTAGGCCGCTTGCTGCATCCGACACCGAAAACACCAAGGAGTACAAACTCATGAATCCTCTTGACATCGCCAGCCATGGCCCGGTCATCCCCGTCATCGTGATCGACCGCGTAGAAGATGCGCTGCCCCTGGCCGAGGCCCTGCTGGCCGGCGGCGTGAAGGTGCTGGAGGTGACGCTGCGCACCGCTGCCGGCCTGCCCGCCATCGAGGCCATTGCCCGCCATCTGCCCGAGGCCGTGGTGGGCGTGGGCACGGTGCTCAATGCCGATGACGCCCGCCGCGCCAGCGAGGCGGGGGCCCGCTTTGCCGTGAGCCCCGGCTACACGTCGGAGGTGGGCAACGCTTGCAAGGCCCTGCGCCTGCCGCTGCTGCCCGGCGTGGCTACGTCAAGCGAGATCATGGCGGCGCTGGCCGACGGGTTCTCGTTCCTCAAGCTGTTTCCGGCCGAGGCCGTGGGCGGCATCCCGCTGCTCAAGGCCTGGGCCAGCCCGTTTGGTCCGGTGGGCTTTTGCCCCACGGGTGGCATCACCAGCGCCACGGCCCCCAACTACCTGGCGCTGCCCAATGTGCGCTGCGTGGGCGGCTCCTGGCTCACGCCCACCGACGCGGTGCGTGCGGGCGACTGGGCGCGCATCACGCAGCTGGCGCGTGATGCGCAGGGCCTGCGCGCTGCCTCCTGAGCTTCGGCGCAGTGCAGACCTGCCCGTCCGGTGCGACGGCGGTTTTACCAGTGCACCGTGACGCGCAAGCCGCCCAGCGCCGGGCTGCGGTCGGTGGCCACCTGCAAATGGTGCAGGCGCGCGATGCGCCGGACGATGGACCAGCCCAGGCCGCTGCCGCTCTGGCTGGTGCCCAGCACCCGGAAAAACCGCTCGCCCAGGCGCGCCTGTTCTTCGGGCGTGAGGCCCGGGCCGCTGTCTTCCACGCTCAGTTGCGCCTGGCCATCGGCCCGGGTGGACACCTGCAATCGCACTTCGGCGCCCTGCGGGCTGTAGCGCAAGGCGTTGTCCAGCAGGTTGCGCAGCAGCACGCGGGCCAGGGGCTCGGGCAGCGGGATGCGCACGGTGGGCGCCAGGGGTTCGGGCAGCACGATGCGCTGCTGCCGGCGCTCTGCCGTGGCCTGCAGGTCGGCGGCCACCTGCCGCGCCACATCGGCCAGCGGTGTGCTGCTGCCGCTGTCGGGGGCGGGCTCGGCATCGAGCCGGGCCAGCTGCAGCAGCTGCTCCACCAGCCTTGTGGCCCGGTCGCAGCCCTGCACCGTGGCCTCCAGCGCCGTGGCGCGCTCCTGGGTGTCGGTGGCGCCTTGCGCCACCTGGGCCTGCATGCGGATGCCCGCAATGGGTGTGCGCAGTTCGTGCGCCGCGTCGGCGGTGAATTGCTGCTCGGTGGCCAGCAGCCGGGCCATGCGCTCGAACAGGTCGTTGAGCGCCGTGACCAGGGGCAGCACCTCGGGCGGCACGCCTTCGGTGGACAGCGGGGCCAGCGACTGCGGCTGGCGCGCAGCGACGGCCTGCCCGAGCCGGCCCAGCGGCCGCACCGAGCCGCGCACCGCCCACCAGATGCCCAGCGCCAGCAGCGGCAGGGCCCAGGCCAGGGGCTTGAGGATGCTGGTCAGGCTGGCCAGCACGATCTCGCGGCGCACCGACTGCAGCTCGCCCACCAGAATGCGCACATCGCGCTCGCGCCCCTGCGTGACGAACACGCGCCAGGCCTTGCCGTCCACCTGGCTGTCGGCAAAGCCACGCTTGCGCCGCTGCGTCAGGGGTTGCTGCGGCGCACTGGCCGAGCGGGCCAGCAACTGGTCTTCGTGCCAGAGCTGGAACACCACGCGCGGCTGGTGCTTGTCGAGCTCGGGCGCTGCGTTCAGGCGGTCTTCGTCGAGTTCATCCAGGGGCTGCAGGCGCAGCAGGGCGGCGGTTTGCGCCAGATGGGCATCGAGCAGGTCGCTGACTTCCTCGTCGGTTTCGTGCCAGGCCAGCGCTGCGGCCACGCTCCAGGCCAGCAGCACCAGGGCCAGCACCGTGGTCAGCAGACGGGTCTGCAGCGAGCGGGGTGTGCGCGGGGCGGCGGCGCTCATGCGGTTTCGCGTGCAATGCGGTAGCCCACGCCGCGCACGGTCTCGATCAGGGCCGCGCCCAGCTTGCGCCGCAGGTGGTAGATGTGCACTTCCACCGCGTTGCTGTTGATCTCGCTGCCCCACTGGTACAGGCGCTGCTCCAGCTGCTCGCGGCTGAGTACGCGCCCGGCGTTCAGCAGCAGCGCGTGCAGGAGGTCGTACTCGCGGTTCGACAGCTCCACGGCTTGGCCATCCGCCATCACCTGGTGGGCGGCCGGGTCCAGCACCACGTTGCCAGCGGCCAGCCGGGTTTCGCTCTGGCCATGGGCGCGCCGCACCAGGGCGCGCAGGCGGGCGGCCAGCTCGTGCAGGTCGATGGGCTTGATGAGGTAGTCGTCAGCGCCCGCGTCCAGCCCGGCAATGCGCGCAGGCACGGCGTCGCGGGCGGTGAGCACCAGCACCGGCGTGGTGTTGCGGCGCGCGCGCACCTGGCGCAGCACGTCCATGCCGTCCTGGCGCGGCAGGCCCAGGTCGAGCACGGCCGCCTGGTAGGCGCCGGTGGCCAGCTCGCGCTCGGCCGCCACGCCATCGCGCACCCAGTCCACCTGGAAGCCGTTTTGCGCCAGGCCGGCGCGGATGCCCGAGCCCAGCAGTTCGTCGTCTTCGGCCAGCAGGATGCGCATGGAAGGGGCTTTCAGTCAGTCGTCGTCATGGTGGCGATTCTCGCTCCAGCGCGTGGCATCGGCGGCGGGCTGCTGGGGCGCCTGGTTCCACTGCCACGCCCAGAAGGCCAGCACGCAGGCCAGGACGAGCGCGGCAATCCCGCCGTGGTTGCTTTTCGCCAGGTCGGGCCCGGGGCCTGGCACACGGCCCGTCAGCATGGGCAGCGCCTGGTTCTTGCGGCGCAGCACGCTCAGGAGCGCGATCAGGCCGATATGCGCCAGCACCACGAACAGCAGGGTGTTGCCGAAGAACTCGTGCACTTCCTCCAGCCATTCGCCGCCCCATTCGTCCCACACGGCATAGCCGCTGAGGGTGAGCGGTACCACCAGCGCCAGGATCAGCGCCACGGCCAGCGCCATCAGCAGGTTCTGCCCCGGGCGCCAGGTGGCCTGCAGCGCACCGGGCGAGCGCACGGCCGCCAGGGACTTCAGCCACGCCGGCACGCCCTGCAGCTTGCGCCACAGCACCGACAGCCGGGCCTGGCGCGGCCCGAACAGGCCCCACAGCAGGCGTGCCACGACCAGCCCCGCCAGCGTGTAGCCCAGCGTGACGTGCACCAGGCGCCAGCGTTCACCGTCGGCGGTGACATAGGCCGCCGTGAAGCTCAGCGCCATCAGCCAGTGCAGCATGCGCGTGGTGGCATCGACCACGCGGCGGGTGGCGGGCCGGGGCGTCTGCGCCGGGGCCGTGGAGGGCGCTGAAGCGGAGGAGGGCGATGGGGTGGAAAGGGTGTCGGAAGTCATGGCGGTTCTCACTTCGGAATGCGGACGCGGTCGTCGTCAAAGTCGCCCTGGTCGGCGCGGGTGTGGCAGGCCATGCAGTTGGCGCGGCTGCCCACGGCGGTGCGTTTCCAGACGGCGGGTTCCACCTCGCGGTGCTTGCGCTCGAACCAGGCGGATTGGGTGATGCGGTCTTGTGGCGGGGCCTCGCGCACGCGCTTGGTGGTGCCGGCATGGGCCTGCAGCCAGGCGCTGATCTGACCCACCATGGCAGGGTCGAGCGAAGCGTCGGTGCCGTAGTGCTGGTCCAGCCCCTTCATCATGCGGCTCCACGCGTTGGCCGGCAGCATGCCGGGCGGGTAGGCCATGTGGCAGGCGGCGCACTCCTGCCGGTAGGCCGGCAGCATGGTGCTGGCGGGCATCTCGCGGCTGTCGGCCCAGGCAGCGGGCAGGGCGCAGGCGAGAGCCATCAGGGCGGCCGATTGGCGAGCGGTGCGGTTCATGGCTTGTCCTTGGCGGCCTGGGGTGGGGTTTTGCCATCGAGCTGCAGCAGCCAGGCCAGCACATCGGCTTTCTCGACGGGCGTGCACTCGCGGCTCAGCACGTCCTTGCAGTTGCGGCGAAACCATTTGTCCACCTTGGCGGTGTCGGTGAAGCGTTCGGGGTTGAACGCGGGCGCCAGCGGGGCGATGGTCTTGCCGGTGCTGGCGTGGCGGGAGGACGTGGTCGGCGGGTTGCCGTGGCACGAGGCGCACGACCACTCGCCGCCATGGCGGCTGTTGAAGAACACGCGGCCGCGCTCGGCACTGACGGGTTTGCCGGAGACATCGCTCCAGCGCTGCATCTGCGAGGCGGCTGTGGTGTCGGCCGCATGGGCCGGCGCCAGGGCGAAGGCCAGCGCCAGCAGCGCGGCCATGTGCACGGGAGAGGTGGTGTGTGGGGTGTTCATGCCGCCATGGTGCAAGGCGGGCATGAAGAATGGCTTAAGACGCCAGAACAGGGCGTACACCAGCCCTTTTAATTTTGATCAAAAGAACCCATGGCGCTTGTTGGTAAAGCGCTTGCAGCTATTCAATAAGTGGCGTCCTTGGGCTGAGCGATAGATGCTGTCGCGGTGCCCCGGCCGCTGAGCCTTCTGCACATCTGCTTGTCGCACGGTCCTCCTATCATGTCCAGGGGCATTCGCCCGCCGTCCGTCAACATTCCACCAAGAGAGGGGTTTCACCATGGATTTCGTTCAGGCAATCCAGTCGTGTCTGGGGCAGTACGCTACTTTTTCGGGTCGTGCTTCACGGTCCGAATACTGGTGGTTTTTTCTGTTCCAGGTGATCGTGATGATCGTTGCCAGCCTGCTGGGCGACATGGTTTACGCGCTGGCCTCGCTGGCGCTGCTGTTGCCGGCATTGGCCGTGGGCACGCGCCGCCTGCACGACATTGGCCGCACGGGCTGGTGGCAGCTGCTGTTGCTGAGCGGCATCGGCTTTCTGGTGCTGCTGTACTGGTGGGTGCAGCCCGGCGAGGCATCGCCCAACACCTACGGCGAGCCCTTCTCCGCATGACATGAAAAAAGCCCGCAGGCCGTAAGACCTGCGGGCTTTTGGATGGGGCTGCGCAGCCAGGGCGGCTGCGCAGGGACCAGGCAATTACATGCCCATGCCGCCCATGCCACCCATGCCGCCCATGTCGGGCATGCCGCCGCCGGCAGCGGCTTCTTCCTTCGGAGCCTCGGCCACCATGGCTTCGGTCGTCAGCAGCAGCGATGCCACGGAAGCGGCGTTCTGCAGGGCCGTGCGGGTGACCTTCGTGGGGTCCAGAATGCCCAGCTCGAGCATGTCGCCATACGTGTCGTTCGAGGCGTTGAAGCCGTAGTTGCCCTTGCCGGCCAACACAGCGTTCACCACCACCGAGGCTTCGCCGCCGGCGTTGTTCACGATTTCGCGCAGGGGCGCTTCGATGGCCTTCAGCACCAGCTTGATACCGGCTTCCTGGTCGGCGTTGTCGCCCTTGACCGAGTCGCCCACGGCTTGCTTGGCACGCAGCAGGGCCACGCCGCCACCGGCCACCACGCCTTCTTCCACAGCCGCACGGGTAGCGTGCAGTGCGTCTTCCACGCGGGCCTTCTTTTCCTTCATTTCGACTTCGGTGGCAGCGCCCACCTTGATCACGGCCACACCGCCGGCCAGCTTGGCCACGCGCTCTTGCAGCTTTTCGCGGTCGTAGTCGGACGTGGCTTCTTCGATCTGCACGCGCACTTGCTTGACGCGGGCTTCGATGTCAGCGGCAGCGCCGGAGCCGTCGATGATGATGGTGTTTTCCTTGCCCACTTCGATGCGCTTGGCCTGACCCAGATCGGCCAGGGTCACCTTTTCCAGGGTCAGGCCCACTTCTTCGGCGATGACCTTGCCGCCCGTCAGGATGGCGATGTCTTCCAGCATGGCCTTGCGGCGGTCGCCGAAACCAGGTGCCTTCACAGCCACGACCTTCAGGATGCCGCGGATGGTGTTCACGACCAAGGTAGCCAGGGCTTCGCCTTCGACTTCTTCGGCAATGATCAGCAGCGGACGGCCGGCCTTGGCCACTTGCTCCAGCGTGGGCAGCAGGTCGCGGATGTTGCTGATCTTCTTGTCGAACAGCAGCACGAAGGGGTTGTCCAGAATCGCGGATTGCTTTTCGGGGTTGTTGATGAAGTAGGGCGACAGGTAGCCGCGGTCGAACTGCATGCCTTCCACGACGTCCAGTTCGGAGTCGAGCGACTTGCCGTCTTCCACGGTGATCACGCCTTCCTTGCCAACCTTGTCCATGGCGTCAGCGATCAGCTTGCCGATGGTTTCGTCGGAGTTGGCGGAGATCGAACCGACCTGGGCGATTTCCTTGGAGGTGGTGGTGGGCTTGGAAGCCTTCTTCAGCTCGATCACCAGGGCTGCCACAGCCTTGTCGATACCGCGCTTCAGGTCCATCGGGTTGATGCCAGCGGCCACGTACTTGAAGCCTTCGCGCACGATGGCTTGTGCCAGCACGGTGGCGGTGGTGGTGCCGTCACCAGCGTTGTCGCTGGTCTTGGAAGCCACTTCCTTCACGAGCTGGGCGCCCATGTTCTGCAGCTTGTCCTTGAGTTCGATTTCCTTGGCCACGGACACACCGTCCTTGGTCACGGTGGGGGCGCCGAACGAGCGCTCCAGCACCACGTTGCGGCCCTTGGGGCCCAGGGTCACCTTGACCGCGTTGGCCAGGATGTTCACGCCTTCAACCATGCGAGCGCGGGCTTCGCCGCCGAAAACTACGTCTTTTGCTGCCATGTTTGGCTCCTAGAGAAATCTAAAAATTCGAGAAACAGATGACTGTGTCGAGAAAAGAATTGCGTAGCGAGCGGCTCACAGGCTAGGCGGACGGAGCGCAGGAACCGGAACGTACTGCCTGTACGTGAGGATTCCGAGCACCGTCCAACGACGCATGTGGGCCGCGCAGCAGCAATTACTTCTCGACAACGGCGAACAGGTCGTCTTCCTTCATTACCAGCAGCTCGTCGCCCTTGACCTTGACGGTCTGGCCCGAGTACTTGCCGAACAGAACGCGGTCGCCGACCTTCACGTTCAGGGCGATCAGCTCGCCCTTGTCGTTCTTCTTGCCGGGGCCGACGGCCAGCACTTCACCTTGATCGGGCTTTTCAGCGGCGTTGTCGGGGATCACGATGCCGGAGGCGGTCGTGGTTTCGCTTTCGATACGCTTGACGATCACGCGATCGTGCAGGGGGCGAAGGTTCATTGCATTGCTCCTGTGGATTGACAATAAAAAGCCGGATGAGAAGGCGCCCGCACTGCGGACGCCGCCAAACTTCCTCGTGACAAGCACTTTGTTAGCACTCGTTTGAGGCGAGTGCTAATGATAGGGGCATTTGTGGCCGTTTCAAGACGTCCCCTGGCGGATGGGGGGTTTTGGGGATGCGGAACGCCACTCTACTTTCGTGATTCCGCCATTCAACTTTAGATTCTGGCGGCACCGCTATCGTGGAGTTACTGAGCACGCGCTCTGACGGCGCTCTGCAGATGACCTAAAGTACTTCGTTAAGATAAAAGTGAGTGCGCACTAATAGACGGGATGGCCGCAACTGGTTGTTTCAACGGCAGCTCAAGGCTGATTGCTGACGGTGACCTAGCACGCCTGAATGTCGGTTGCCGCGGTCTCCTATCACTCGAGGATGCAAGGGTCGAACGACCGCTGCACCGCCGTCATCGGCCACTCAACACATGCCAGCCTGGCTCGCTTCGATAACGACTCGTCGCGCCCGAAGTGATCGGCTGCGACGACCCGCAGCAGAAATTGAACACTTCAGCTCAAACTTTCGCTGTTTGGCAGATCACGCGCGCTTCAGGTTCGGAAATTGCGGTTGCAAAATTTGTCTCCAAGAATTCAGCCACGGACCGGCCTTTCCTCAACACCAAGTCCGCTATCGCTTGGGTATCGGAGAGCTCCAGTTTGAACGTATCGGAAGGCAGTAGATGCAATGCGTCACTGGCGGTCGCGACAATACCCGGCCAGTTCCTGCCCAGCGGCGGCTTGTTTCCCGCGGCTCGCCAGACCTCCAGCTTCGGAAAATCGCCACTCTTGAAGCCTTCGAGCAGCACCACGTCACACGTTTGAAGACGTGCCAGCAGGTACTCCAGTGGTGGTTCAACGGCGCCGCGCAACTTGTGCATCAGTGCCCAGCGGTTGTGTCCCAGCAGCATGACCTCCATACACCCTGACTCCCGCAGGCGGTAGGAGTCTTTGCCGGGACGATCCACCTCTATGTCCTTGTGGCTGTGCTTGATCAGGGAGACCGTGAGCCCGCGGGAGCGAAGCTCGGGAATCAGCCTTTCGAGCAGGGTGGTTTTGCCCATGCCCGAGTGGCCTGTGATGCCGAAGATTTTCATGGTCTTGTGCTCGCGTCGTGAAACGGAAGTGCCGGCGCAGTGCCGACACTCCCGATGCAACGCGCCGTTGTGCGTCAGGGCACGATGGCGTCCTTGGCGTTCTTCTCCAGGAAGTCCAGCACCACCTTGCGCTGGAGATCGTCCAGTCCTGCCCGCGGGAACATGCTCTGCGTGATGCCGTGCCACTGGCTCTTGGTGAAGTCGCCCGGCTCGCGCGGCACGTGACACACGGTGCAGCGCTCGTAGAACAACTTCTCGCCCGGCAACATGGCACCCATGGTCGCGCCCTTGACGATGTTGGCGCGCTCGCTCAGCTTGAGTGCATCGACATCCAGCTTGCTTTGCGCCACCCGTTCGATCACTGGCGGCTCGTACGCGCGGTTGACCGACTCGGCGTCATCGCAGCGCTTGAGGTTGGCAATACAGGTGTTGGCGCTGGTGGCCTGGCTCAGGCCGCTCGATGCCACGCTGGTCGTGATGATGTTGATCGCACCGCTATTGCAGCGGCCCTTGGAATCGAGCTGGATCCAGTTGCCCTCTTCCAGGCTGACCACGCCCTTCATGATCTTTTTGGTGACCACCGCACCGGCAATTAGCGCGCCACGATCGTTGTACAGCTCGACCAGATCGCCGCTCTTGATGCCCTTGGCTGCGGCATCTTCGACACTGATGAGCACATGCTGGCGCCCCTTCACGTTCTGCTCCAGACGCACGTCGGCGTTGGCCATCTGCGAGTGCACCCGGTTGTAGGGGTGTGGACTGACCACATGCACCTGCCCGGACTTGGCATTTCCCAGGAACTCCACCGGCTCCAGATACTTCGGAACTGGCGGACAGTCGGGCACGTTGAAACGCGCAATCTCGGAGCAGAACAGCTCGATCTTGCCGGACTTGGTGTGCAGTGGGTTTTTCACCGGATCGGTATAGAAGTCGCCGTGGCGCACCCACTTGCGCATCTTCTCGGGCACGTCGATGCGCACGATACCGTCTTCCCAGAACTTGTCGAACGGTACCTTCTGGCCGGTCGCTGCGTACGAGGCCTTGAGAATGTCCATGACCGACTTACCTTCGGTGAAGCCGTACTCGACACCCATCAGGGCAGCCAGGCGGCGGAAGATCTCGAAGTCGTCCAGGCTCTCGCCGTAAGGCTTGATGACCTGACGCATCGCGTAGATCTTGTCGTTGCTGTAGGTGCCGCCGGTGCTCATGTCGTCGCGCTCAAGGGCCGAGGTGGCCGGCAGAACGATGTCGGCAAAGCGCGAGGAGGCACACCACCAGGGGTCCTGGCAAATCACCGTTTCGACCTGCTGATTCATCGCACGCAGCAACTCATTGGTGTTTTGCTGGTGCGACATGAAGTTGTTGCCAGCGGTATAGATCAGCTTGACCAGCGGATACTTGTGCGTCGCGCCGTCGCGGGTGTATTCCTTGCCTGGATTCATCAGCATTTCGCTGATGCGCGAGGCCGGGCAGCGCGCCTTGATCGGATTGCGACCCTGCGACAAGCCGACCGGCATGATGGCGTTGGACTGCGCCATGCCACCACCACCGTAATGCCAGCTGAAGCCCACGCCTTCGCCCGGCTTGCCTATCTTGCCAAGCATGGCTGCGAAGTTGATGATCGCCCAGTGTGTCATCTCTCCATGGTGTGCACGCTGCAGCGACCAGGCGCCAGCGAACTGTGTGCGCTTAGAGGCAAACAGCTCGGCGAGCTCGACGATCTTGGCGGCTGGAATGCCGGTGATCTTGGCGGCCCACTCGGGTGTCTTGGGCGGCGTGCCGTCACCGTCCTTGCCCAGCAGGTAGGCCAGGTACTTGTCGAAGCCAACGGTGTACTTGGCCAGGTAGGACTTGTCATGCTTGCCGGTGTTGTAGACGTGGTAGGCCATGGCCGAGAACAGCGCCACATCCGTGTTCGGAACGATCTTGACCCACTCGGAGCCAACTGCATCGTCGGTCGGCGTGTACTGCGGGTTGATCGACACAAACTTGACACCGCGCTCCTTGATCTTCATCCAGCGCGGGAGCATCTGGTGATCGGCGACCGTGAACTCGATACGGTTGTTTTTGAACGGGTCGCAGCCGATCCAGACCATGACCTCGGTGTGCTCGGCCATCACTTCCCACGAAGTTTGGGGCGAGTACACCTCCATGTCGCCAATGATGTGCGGCAAGCTGACCTGAGAAGCGCCGCCAGAATAGTCGCCGGTGGTGACCGAATGACCACCAATCAGACCGAACAGGCGGCCCTGCAGCACCTGCGGACGCAGCAGACCGGCGTGCGACCAGCCGCCGTAGGAAGCGCTGAACAGCGCCTCGTTGCCATGTTTTTCAGCCGTGCGCACGATGGCATCGGCCGTGAGCGCCAGCGCCTGTTCCCAGCTCACGCGCACAAAGGGCTCCTTGCCGCGCAGGTGAGGCTTGGTGTCGCCCGTGGGGTTGGCCAGATAGGATTTGCGCACCATCGGGTACTTCACACGGGTCTTGTGATAGACACGACCGATCAGGCCCTCCGTGAGCATGGTGGTCGGCGTGGCGTCCACGTCCTTGAGCGGCTGGATGCCGACCAGAACGCCATTCTTCACCACGGCCTTGAACGGGCCCCAGTGGCTGGCACTGGGAATCACCTGGGTGTCGGCGGCAAACACTTCGTCAGCTGCGAACCAGGTCAGGCCGGTGGTAGTCACTGCCGAGGCAACCGATGCCTTCAAAAGGCCGCGTCGGGTCATGGTCATGGTGGGTCTCCTTGCAAATAAAACAAACCGATGGGGTATGTCCTGATGCTAGGAATCGCAGATCAATGGCGCGCTCGGATTTGTTGTGTTGTGCCGTGCCTTTATTAACCGCGTTAACGGGCGATGCGTCAGTTCGCCGCGTCGGGCCGGTGGTGGAACTGGGGCATTAGTAGGGGTGGCGGCAGCGACTCGTCGATGTTGATCTCGCCCAGATTGCCCAGCGCAACCGTGCGAATCACCGGGCCAAAGTGCCGGCGGGTCGGTCGCCGCTCCAGCAGATCGACCGCCAGGCCGATGGACATCCGGCCCTGCAGCACGGGTGCATCGGTGGGGGCGGCGAGGATGCGGCCCCGCAGGATGCCCCGGTGCACCGCCGGTGTGAAGTAGGTCGAGACGATGCCGATGCGGTCCTGCAGGCCGCGTTCGCGCAGCACGCTGATGGCGGCCTCCGCCATCAGGGCATTGCCGGCCAAAAAGTCCAGGTCCTTGTGATCGTCGAGCACCTGTTGCAGCAGATTGCGCTGCACGGCCTTGCCGGTGTCGCCCCACGCGGTCGTGCGGATAACGACGCGGCTACCGGCGATGGCCTGGCGAAAGGCGCGGTCCACGCCTTCGCTGACACTGCGCGGCCCCGGGAACCAGGCCACTTGTACTGGAGGTCCGTCGCCCCGCGTCTGGCTGACCAGAAAGCGGCCAGCCGCCTGGCCCATGTCGTCCCAGTCCACGCCTACCTTGCCCGAAATGCCGTCATCGTCGATGGCATTGACGGTGCCGATAACGGGCATGCGCGCTGTCAGCTGGCGCAGGTGCGGGGTCATGACATCACGGGAGACCGCCCCGATGATCAGCGCGTTCACGCGACGGTCCGAGGCACAGTCCTGTATCTGTGCGCGCTGAACAGCCAATTGGGCATATCCGCCGGCCTCGGCAAATCGCACCTCCACGCGCAGGCGGCGCGCTTCCTCCACCATGCCGTAGTTGACGCCCAGCCAATACGCATCCTTGATATGCGGCACCACCACGCACAGCACCCACGGCTGGCGAGCGGGCGCAGCCGGCGTGTATTCGGCCCGCACGGGCGCGGCCGCCTTGAATGGCGGTTCCCAGCTCAGGATGGGTTGTGCTGCAGCGGGTGCGACCACCACGGACCAGGCCATGCACAGGCCCCACAAGGAAGCGGCGGCTCGTCGCAACGGATGAAGGGACAGAAAGGTGGACGTCATGCCCGCGGACTGTAAGCCGGTTTCCGGGTCAGAATAGTAAGACAGATGACTTTGGTCGGCACGCGAACGTTGGACTGGAAATGATGCTCCCCTGGATCAAGCGGCTCGACCGCCGACTGGGTTTGATCGGCAAGATCGGGCTTGTGTTGGCCGTGGGCGCGTTGCTGACGGCGGCGGTGGCGGTCACGGCCTGGCTCAGCTTCAACCAGGTGGTCGGGCTGCAGCGTCGCATCATCGACAACACGGTGCCGGCACTGGAAGCGGTCGGTGCGGTGACCCAGCTCAACAACCGCACCCTGGCGCTGGTCGATCAGCTTGGGCGCGCGCAATCCGTCGACGAGGTCGATGCGCTTGAACGACAGGGCGACGCGCAACTGGCCCAGGTGCGCGAACTGCTGGAGCGACTGGAGCAGCAGGCCTTCGAGCCCCAGCTGGAACAGGCACTGACCGTGACGGTGCACGAGATGCACACCAACCTCGGGTTGCAGGCCAGCCAGGCGCGGCAGTCACAGCAGTTGCAAGGCGAGACTCGACAAGCCCAGGAAGCGCTGCGCCGGGCCGTGGCCGAACTGATGCTGCTGGCGGAGGCGCTGGCGGCGAATGCCTCGACCTATTCCACAGCCACCGTGTCCAGGCTCTACCCCATGGTGGAGCGCGGCGCCAGCCGGGACGAAATCCTGGCGTCGCTGGATCGTCTGATCGAGGTGGACATCGACCGCATGGAGCGCATGTCTGAATTGCAGCTCGTGTGCTTTCGGCTCAAGACCACGCTCGATCGCGTGGAGGGTGACCTCACTCCACCAGCCCTGGCGGGCTTGAACAGGGAGTTCGCCGCGGACCTGGCCATCCTGTCGCATCGACTGCAGGACTTCCGGGACCCGACCCGCAAAGCCACGGCGCAGCGGCATTTCGATGTGCTGAAGGCGGCGCTGGCGCCGCAGGGCCTGTTTTCCTTGCAGGCCAGGCGCCAGGCGCTCGGCGGCCAGTTGGCCGCTGAGCGGGTCGCAGGGGCCGCACTGGCCCTGCGCCTGAACGAACAGGGCGCCGCACTGCTGCTGGCCAGTCAGCAGGCCATGGCACAGGTGGGCACCGGCTCGCGCACCGCAATCGCCCGCGGAGCCGTGGGCTTTCTGGCCGTCGCCGGTGTCCTCACGCTGTCGTTGCTGGCCACGCTCTGGCTGATCCTGCGTTACGAGCTGCTGGGTCGGCTCAAGGGCATGGAAAGCGCCATGCGGGCCCTCATGGCTGGCGATCACAGCGTGGCAATCACCCATCCGGTGGCCCGCCACGATCCGCTGCTACCGCTGGTGCAGGCGCTGGAACAGTTCCGGGAGCACGCGATCGAACGGCAACGCCTGGAGCAGTCGTTGCGCCTGCACCAGCAGCAACTGGAACAGCAGGTGCAGGACCGCACCGCGGCACTCAGCCGCAGCAACGAACTTCTGGAGCGCGAAGTCGCGCTGCACGCGCAGGCACGGAGCGAGGCCGAGGAGGCAAACCGCGCGAAGAACGAATTTCTCGGCAGCCTCAGCCACGAGCTACGCACGCCACTCAGCGGTGTGAGCGGCAGCGCGCACCTGCTGCGCGACACCGCGCTGGACGATCGTCAACGCGAGTACCTGCGGATGATCGAGTACGCCAACGGCACCCTGCTGGAAACCCTGGAGGACATGCTGGGTTTTTCCCGTCTGGAGGCCGGCAAGCTGGAAGTCACGCGGGAACCCTTCGCGGTACGGGATGTCATCGACGACATGCTGGCGCTGCAGTCCGTCGCGGTGCGCAGCAAGGGCTTGGCACTTGTGCGCGATATCGCCGATGACGTGCCAGAGTGGCTTGTGGGCGATCGCCGCAAGCTCAACCAAATCCTGCTCAACACCATCGGCAATGCAATCAAGTTCACCGACGAAGGCGAAGTCACGGTGAAGGTGGTACGTGCAGCGGACAACCCGACGGGTGCGGTGCGTCTGCAGTTTCAGGTGCTCGACACCGGCATTGGCATTCCGACTGACCAGCAGGAGGCTGTTTTCAAACCGTTTGTCCAGGTGGAGGACACGGCGCATCGTCGGCACGGAGGGACCGGACTTGGCCTGGCCATCTGCCAACGCTTGGTGGAACTGATGGCGGGGCGCCTGTGGCTCAAGAGCACGGTCGGTGAAGGTACGGAGGTCGGCTTCGAACTGCCGTTCGAGCCTGTTGCGACGGGGACGTCACTGGCTCCACGGCCCGATATCGCCGATCCGATCCCCTCGCTGGATGTGCTGGTGGTCGAGGACGATGACATCAACCGCATCGTCTGCCAGCGTTACCTGGAAGCACTGGGCCATCGGGTGCGGCTGGCCGCCAGCGGCCCCACCGCCATCGATTTGCTGCGCCATGGGGGGCACACGGACTGCATGCTCATGGACATCAGCCTGCCCGGCGATTCGGGGCTGGAAGTCGCCCAGACGCTGCGCACCCTCGACGGCGGCCGGTGGCGGGCACTGCCCATCCTGGGCATGTCCGCACATGTCACGCCTGACATCCTCGAACACCCGGCCGCTGCCAACATGGTGGGCTTTCTCAGCAAACCTTTCCAGCGCGGCGAGCTTGCGCGTGCACTGGCTCGGGCCCTGCAGGCCTCCTCATCCCCGACGGGTGCCTCAACATCCACCCCACTCATCAAGGACGTGGCAGCGGCAGGCGATGCACCAACGCTGGACGAGGCCTATCTCACACAGGAGCGCGAAGACCTCGGGCTCGATGTCCTGCGGCAGCTGCTGGGCCTGTTCCGCCAAATCTCCGAGGCGTCCGCAGCATCACTGCAGGATGCAGAACAGGCCGCCGACGCCGAACAGATTCGACGGACCGCCCACCAGCTACGCAGCGCAGCGAGCAACCTGGGGCTTCTGCGTGTCATGCAGGCCTGCCGACGCCTGGAAGATGCGGTCGGTGAAGGAGTGTTGACGGCGGCGCGGCGTTCACTGCTGATCAGTCAGCTGCTGGAGGCCATTCCCGAGGGGATCGAGGCGCTCGAACGCTGGCTGCCTCCCCTCGACGAAGGGTGTCAGGATGCCGCGTTGTCGGCCAGCAGGTAACCGACGCCCCGGACGGTGACGATCAGCTCCGGGTGTCGGGGGTCTTTTTCCATCTTCTCGCGCAAGCGGGCCACCAGCACATCGACGGTGCGGTCGCTCGGATCCCACGAGCGGTGGAAAACCTGCTGCATCAGGCGCTCGCGTTCCACCGCAGTCCCGAGGTGCCGGGCCAGCGCGGCAAGCAGATCAAACTCGCCCCGGGTCAGTATCTCCTGGTGCCCATTCGCCGCGGTGAGCTTGCGCTGCGCCAGGTCCAGCGTCCATTGGCCCAGCTTGCGTTGCAGCCCGGACACGCCTGCTGCCGAAACCGGACGGAGGCGCCGCAGGACGATCTTGACCCGCGCGAGCAGTTCGCGCGCGTTGAAGGGTTTGGTGACGTAATCATCGGCGCCGGACTCCAGGCCCACGATCTTGTCGATGTCGTCATTGCGGCCTGTCACCAGGATGAGGCCGATGCTGGCGTTGTGGGCGCGGAGCTCCCGCGCTAGTTCGAGACCGTCACGACCGGGTAGGCCGATGTCCAGCAGTACCACATCGGTGGGGTGCTGGCGCAGGCAGTCCCACATTTCATCGCCATTGGCCGCCACCCGGACGCAGTAGCCTTCCCGCTCAAAGTAGGCCTTGACCCGTGTACAGGTCATAGGATCGTCGTCGACGACAAGGAGGCTGTGTGCGGCAGACAAGATGTTCGGATTTTCCCGTGTTTTGATCGGATCGAAGGTCGTCATCGGTTCTGAAAATTATATGGAACCGGAGTTTGGCTGGAGGTGAATGACGGCGAAACTGCCGCCGTGCTTCCCACAGCGGCTGCTACTGCGATACGAAAGCCGTCCGCATATGGCCGAGGCTGTGTGGAAACAAGTTCCGCACGGCAGTGCGTCAAATCTCGGCGCTGTCGATGGATTCTCGAATGTCCGCAGCTCGCTTCAGACGAGACTTTAAATTGACTTAAGGATGTCCTGAACAACTCGTATTGTTGAGTGCTACCGGGTTCACGTTTTTCAGATGGTGAATCGCCCCGGTTTTTGAGGAGGCTCTTTTCTCTGAGAGGATTGAGCCATGAAGAAGTCAAACAAGTTCTCGCCCGAGGTTCGTGAACGTGCGGTGAGATTGGTGCAGGAGCACCGGGGGGAGTACCCATCGTTGTGGGCTGCCATTGAGTCCATCGCGCCCAAGATCGGCTGCGTGCCGCAGACGCTGCATGAATGGGTCAAGCGTGTCGAAGTCGATACTGGCGTGCGCGAAGGCGTCACCACTGGCGAGGCGCAGCGTGTCAAGGATCTGGAGCGCGAAGTCAAGGAGTTGCGCCGGGCCAACGAGATACTGAAGTTGGCCAGCGCGTTTTTCGCCCAGGCGGAGCTCGACCGCCGACTCAAGTCCTGAATGATTTCATCGACAAGCATCGCGATACCTTCGGGGTCGAGCCGGTCTGCAAAGTGCTGCAGGTCGCCCCGTCGGCATATCGAAGGCATGCTGCGCTTGTGCGTGAACCTCACAAACGCTGCGCCCGAGCTTGTCGTGACGAGGTCCTTGCACCGCAGATACAACGCGTCTGGCAGGCCAACATGCAGGTCTACGGCGCCGACAAGATCTGGCGCCAGTTAGCCCGCGAGGGTGTGACTGTGGCCCGCTGCACGGTCGAGCGGCTGATGCGGCGTCTGGGGTTGCGCGGGGTGATGCGCGGCAAGGTCGTGCGAACCACCATCAGCGACAGCAAAGCACCGTGCCCGCTGGACAGGGTCAACCGGCAGTTCAAGGCGGATCGGCCCAATCAGCTGTGGGTGTCGGACTTCACCTATGTCTCGACCTGGCAGGGCTGGCTGTACGTGGCCTTCGTCATCGACGTATTCGCCCGGCGCATCGTCGACTGGCGGGTGAGCAGTTCGATGCGAACGGACTTCGTGCTCGATGCACTGGAGCAGGCGCTGTATGCCCGCCAACCCGAGCAGGGCAGCAGCCTGGTCCATCACAGCGACAGGGGGTCGCAATACGTGTCCATCCGGTACAGCGAACGCCTGGCCGAGGCTGGCATAGAGCCCTCGGTGGGCAGCAAGGGTGACAGCTATGACAACGCGCTGGCCGAGACGATCAACGGTCTGTACAAGGCCGAGCTGATTCATCGCCGCGCCCCCTGGAAGACCAAGGAGGCCGTGGAGTTGGCCACGCTGGAATGGGTGGCCTGGTTCAACCATCACAGGCTGCTCGAACCCATCGGGTACATCCCGCCCGTAGAAGCTGAGGCAAACGACTACCGGCAACTCGCCAGTCAGACTGCCATGATGGTGGCCTGACTTAAACCAACTGGCCTCCACGAAAGCCGGGGCGATTCAGAATCGTGACCATCCACCTTCTGGGGGTCAGTTCACTCCCGGGGCGATTCATTCGCCGAATGATAGTACAGCTGCGCAAGTCCACTACACCGCGATCGCAAACTCCTCAAGCGCATTCCAGTCGAAGTTGTAGCCCACGCCGCTCTGTGTCGGCAGGTCGACCATGCCATCGTTCCCGATTACGATCTTCTCCTTGAACAGCGGCGCGAACCATGGGATGTGTTCGCACCAAGTTGCGTTGGGTGCCGATGCGACCAGATGCAAGCTGTGTTCCGTAAAGATGTGTGGCGACACGGGAAGGTCGTGCGCCGCCAGCAGATGGATGACCTTGCGCATCTCCGTGTAGCCGCCCATGCGTTGCAGGTCGGGCATGTAGACGTCGGCGCTCTTGCGTTCGATCATCCGACGGATCCCGTAGCGCGTGTACTCCGTCTCTCCACTGGCGACGGGCGTATCGAGGCGCGAAGCGATGGAAGAAGACGCCTCGTCGTTCCACGTGGGCACAGGCTCCTCGAGCCATTCCAAATCGAAGCTTTCGAGGGCGCGCCCCAGGCGCAGCGCAGCGCTAGCGGTGAGGCCCTGGTTCGCATCCGTCATGAGCCGTATGTCGCCGCCGATCACGCTTTTGACGGCTTCGACGCGGGCAACGTCGTCTTGCCAGCGCGGCGACCCCAGTCGCAGCTTCATGGCCTTGAATCCCTGGGCGACGAAGGCCTTGGCTTCGCGCTCCAGCGTCGGGATGTCTGCGCTCAGCCAGAGGCCGCCACTGGCGTAAACCGGCACACAACTGCGGGCAGCGCCGAACAACTTGTACAGCGGTTGCTCGGCCGCCTTGCCGATCAAGTCCCAGCAAGCTATGTCGAGCGGACTGTGCGCCAGCACAGACATCCCCGCCTGGCCGTAGAAGTTGTTCGACCGGAAGACCTCCGACCACAGCGCTTCGACGTCGTGAGGCGAGCGGCCCACGAACCGGGGCGCGATGGCCGACGTCATTGCCGCGATAGCGCGCAACTGGGTTTCGCCAAAACAAAAGCCGTAGCCCTCGCCGCTGAGACCAGCGTCGGAGTCGAGCGTCACCAGCAGGCAGTAGACCTCGCGGATCTCGTGAATCGCGGTCCGCAGGGGCTGTTCGAGCGGCAGCCGTACGGCGCGCATGTGGATTTTCGTGATGGAGACAGGAGATTTATGCATGGTCTTGCCAGAAGGCACTGGTTGTGTCGATACTCATTGTGAAAATAAAATGCCGTTCAATGAAAGATATACATCATAGGTAAAAACGCTAGTTGCGATTTAACACCTATATCTGATCATTGAATGAATCGATGGCTGCATCGACAACCAACTTCCATGGAGATATTTCGATGAAATCAAGGGCTGGTATTGTTGCGCTGGGATTGCTTGCGTCCTTTGTCATGGCGCTCTCTCCGGAGTCAGCTATGGCGCAGAAGCCGCCGGTGAAGATCGCATGGCTCTCGTCACTGACCGGCCCGCTGTCGTCGGCTGCAATCGCCGAGAACCAGGGCGTGCAATTCGCCGTGGAAGAGATCAACAAAGCCGGCGGCATCGACGGTCGCCGCATCGAACTGCTCACGCGCGACACCGCCGGCGATCCGACCAAGGCGGTGAATTTCGCGAACCAGCTCGTGCACAGCGAGAAGGTCGAATTCGTCATCGGGCCGGTCAACTCGGGTGAAGCGCTGGCCACGGTGCCGATCGTCGCGCGGGCGGGCATCCCCAACCTCGTGATCGGCACCGTCGACTCCCTCATCGATGAGAAGAAGTACCCACGGACCTTCCGTGTCATCAACACCAACGAGCAGTGGATCACCACAGCCAATGCATACGCCATCGACACGCTCAAGCGCAAGAAGATCGCGATCATGGGTGACACCTCGGGCTACGGCGCCTCGTCCGCAAAGGCCGCAGCGGCGCTGCTTGAAAAGGCGGGCATCAAGCCGGTGTATTCCGTGCTGATCGATCCCAACAAGACCAGCCTGACCGACGAAGTCACGAAGGCGCGCGAAGCCGGCGCCGATGTGATCATGCCATGGTCGGCCGCCACCGGTCTGCTCGCCCGCCTGCTCAACGCGCGCGGCGACATGCAGTGGGATGTGCCCGTCGTGGGCCATCCGGCCATCATGGGACTCCCGATCAAGGCCTTGCTGAACAAACCCGAGTACTGGAATAACACCTTCGCTGCAGGCTATGCGAGCACGACCTTCGATGCCGTCGGCAAGCTGCCCGAAGCCACACTGCGCCTGATGGAGATCGCGCGTCCCAAGTCCAACGGCAACATCGACTTCACCTTCTGGTGGGTCGCGCTGGGCTACGACACGATCAAGATCATCGAGCACGCGGTCAAAAAGGCTGGCTCCACCGATCCGGCCGCGATCCAGAAGGCGCTCGAGACCACATCCGGCCTGCGCGGCGCCTACGCCGACTACACCTGGACCCCGACCAACCACAACGGCTTCCCGGACAGTGCCATGGTCATGAACAAGGCCAACACCTTCCGCGACGGTTCGTTCGACCGCGCGCCGCGCTGAGGAAACGATCGCGATGCTTGCGGTATTGATGACGGGCGTGGCCATGGGTTGCCTCTATGCGGCGGCCGGCCTGGCCTACAACGTGATGTATTCGACGTCCAAGGTGCTCAGCGTCACCACGGGCCACATCTTCATGCTCAGCGGCGTCTTCGGCGCCTATTTCATGAGCGTTCTGGGCCTCCCCGCCTGGGTGGCTTTTGCCGGCGCCGTCGCTGTCGGAGTGGCCTTCGGGCTGATCACCGAACTGGTCGCGGTACGACGCATCCTCGCGCGCTCCGACGAGCATCTCTGGCTCCTCAGCACGCTGGCCCTCGGCACCATCGTTGCGCAGTCCGTGGCGCTGTGGTGGGGCACAGAGCCGCGCCCGTTTCCGCGTCTTTTTCCGCAGGACTCGGCGTCCGGCGTGGCCGATCAGAAGTACTGGCTGCCCATCATTGCCGTGCTAGTGCTGATGGCCGGGCTCGAATGCTTCTATCGCAAGACGCTCTTCGGCAAGGTGTTCCTGGCCGTGGCCGAAGATCCGTTCGCCGCGCGTGCGCGCGGCATATCCACGAGCCGTGTGCGCGCGGCGTCGTATGCGATCGCTGGCCTGATCGGCGGTGTCGCCGGCTTTGCCGCCGGGCAACTGACCTTTGCCAACTTTGCGCTCGGCCACATGCTGACTTTGAGTGGCTTCATTGCAGTGGCGGTCGGCGGCCTGGGCAGCAACGTCGGCGCGCTGGTCGGCGGGCTGGCCTTGGGACTGCTCACGGCATTCACCTCGTACTACTTCGGCGGCGAATTCCAGCAAACGATCGCAGTGGGTCTGCTCATGGCTTTCCTGCTTCTCAAGCCCGAAGGGCTGTTCGGCAACAAGAAGGTGCGGCACGTATGAAAACCGCTTCTCTCCGCAGCCCCGTGCTGCTGGGCCTCTCGTTTCTTGCGCTGGTTTCGCTGCCGTTCTGGGCGCCCGACGAATACAAGATTCACCTCGCCACGCTGATCGCGGCCTATTGGATCCTCATCGGCGGACTCAACCTCGCTGTGGGCTACACGGGCCTCCTGTCGATCGGCCACGTCGGGCTGTTCGCGATTGGCGCCTATGCCTTCGCAATCCTCGCCGGCACACACGGCGTGGATCCCTACGTTGCGCTGGTGGCTGCCGGTGCGGTCGGCGGGCTTTGCGGCCTGCTGCTCGGCCTACCGTCGCTGCGCCTGCCCGGCTTCTATTTCGCGATGGCCACCATGGCATTCGGCATGATCGTCGGCGAACTGTCGCTGGTGTTCGACGGACTGACCGGCGGCGGCGCAGGCATTGCAGTGCCCGGATTTCCCGCACCGTTCGACAAGCCTGCGGGCGTGTTCTGGTTGGTCTTGTCGTTGGCCGTGATTGTCACGGGAATGACGTGGAACGTTGCACGCCTGATGTGGGGCCGCTCGTTGATCGCCCTGCGCGATAGCGAAGTGGCCGCGGCCGCGGTCGGCATTCCGTTCTATCGCAGCAAACTGGCAGTCTACGCATTCAGCGGTGTGACGGCCGGCGTGGGCGGCGCGGTGTTCGCTTCGCTTCAGAGCTACATCACGCCCGAGACCTTCGTTTTCGATCTGGGCATGTTCTTCTTCATCTGCATCATCATCGGCGGTCGTGGTTCCATTCTGGGTCCGTTGATGGGAACGATCGTTCTCACGGCGTTGCCCGAAGTGGCGGCGCCGCTCGCGAAGCTCGGGCAATTCTTCTACGGTATCGTTCTGTTGCTGGTCGTGCTGCTGGTGCCCGAGGGCATCGGATCGGTTTTCCACCTACTTCGCAAGCAGCCGCCCAAGACCAAGCATGTCGTCAAGCCCGAGCTCGAGTTGCTGACGGTGGCGCTGCGCGGAGGGCCCGCACGATGAATGCCCGCGACAACATACGCCTCCAGGAGGTGTCGGGAACGCCGTCTTCGTATGTCAAGGACGCCGCCGCGACCGGACTGTCGGCACGCAATGTGACGCGCAGCTTCGGCGCGATCAAGGCGGTGAACTCGGTGTCGCTGCAACTACGGCGCGGCGAAATCCACGGCCTTATCGGACCGAATGGCAGCGGCAAGACCACGATGCTCAATCTGCTGTGCGGCTACTATCCGGTCACCGACGGCACGATCGCCATCGGTCCGCGGGATGTGACTGCCGCCACCGTGCAGCAGCGCAGCGCGGCGGGTATTGCCCGCACATTTCAAAAACCACGGCTGCTCAATTCTCTGAGTGTGCTGGAGAACGCAATGCTCGGCGGCTGGAACAGCACGCGTTCAGGCTTCCTGGCCTCGGCGCTGGCGATGTCCCGTGCACGGCGCGAGAACGCCGAGATCCGTGAGCGCGCCATGGAAATCCTCTGTGGCGTGGGCCTGCGCGAGGTGATCGACCGACCGGCGGGCAACCTCGACCATGCCGAGCAGCGCTTTCTCGAGATCGCCCGCGGATTGGTGGCCCGCCCCTCCTTCCTGTTGCTGGACGAGCCGGCCGGCGGCCTGACAGAACACGAAATTGAGCAACTCGCGTCGGTGGTGGGCGCCGTGCGCAATGCCGGTATCGGCGTGCTGCTGGTCGAACACCATACCGATTTCGTTTTCAAGTGCTGCGACCGCGTCACGACCCTGAACCTTGGGGCAATGATCAAACACGGCACGCCCGACGAGGTCCGCAATGACCCCGAAGTCATCGCCGTTTACCTGGGAGCCTGACGTGAACGCTGCGTCGACAAGAAATACGTCTACATCGCTTCTGCAGGTCGAAGGCTTGCGCGCGGGCTATGGCAAGGCCGAAGTGCTTCACGGCATGAACTTCGCAGTCAAGCCAGGGGAGTTCGTCGTGCTGCTCGGGCGCAACGGTGCGGGCAAGAGCACCACGCTGCATGCGCTGTCGGGGCTGATCCCGAAGTCCGCCGGAACGGTGCGCTTCAAGGACGAGGATATTTCGCGCCTCGACTCGCGGGAAATCGTGCGTCGTGGAGTGGTCAACGTCCTGGAAGGGCACCGTGTGTTCACCGGCCTGTCGGTCGAAGACAATCTGCTGCTCGGAACCTACGCGCGCGAACGTTCGGGCGATCGCTCGAAGCTTGCGCGCGTGTACGACCTTTTCCCTGAACTTGCCGAACGCCGCCATCAGCCGGCGTCGCGCCTGAGTGGCGGGCAGCAGCAGATCCTCGCGGTGGGTCAGGGCGTGATTGCGGACCCGGCGCTGTTGATTCTCGACGAGCCATCGGGCGGGCTGGCGCCCATCGTTGTCGACCGTATCCTAAAGGTCGCGCGGCAGCTTTGCAGCACCGGGATCGCGATCCTGCTGGTGGAGCAGCTCGTCAAGGAAGCGTTGAAATTCTCGGACTACTGCTACCTCGTTGAATCCGGTCTTGTTGGTGGCGAAGGCACGCCCGACGAGGTGCGCGGCGGTGAGACGATAAAGCGAATCTACTTGGGCGGTTGAGCCACCCGTTGACGAAAAATGCACCATGCAGATTACGAAACTTGAAACCATTCCCGTCTCGATTCCCTATACACACGACGGCCCGCTGACCGGATTCGGCGGCACCACTTGGGCGTCGCTGAACTACCTCCTCGTGCGTGTCGAAACCGACGACGGTCTTGTAGGTTGGGGCGAGGCCTTCGGCTACAACTGCATCCCCGCGACGCGCGCCGCGTTCGAACAGATGGTGGCGCCCCAGGCGCTGGGCAGGGACCCGGTCGACATCGGCGCGCTGATGGGTCAGCTCAAGCGCAACCTGCATCTCTTCGGCCGCAGCGGGCCGGTCCAATATGCCCTGGGAGGACTCGACATCGCGCTGTGGGACCTCGCCGGCAAGCGCGCCGGCGTGCCGATATCGGCACTGCTCGGTGGCGCCGTCCAGCCGGCGCTACCGGCCTACAAGAGCCTGATGCGGCTGTCGGACCCATCTATCGTTCGGACCGCCTGCCTGCGTGCGGTGGAACGTGGATTCACACAGGTCAAGTTGCACGAGATCACGATCGACGCTGTGGCCGCGGCGCGCGCTGCACTCGGCCCGGACGTGGAACTCATGCTCGACGTGAACTGTGCCTGGGACCTGGAGACCGCTATCTCGATGGCTCGTGCGCTGCGGCCCTACGATCTGAAATGGCTGGAGGAGCCGATCTGGCCGCCTGAGGATGTCGATGCGCTCCGGCAATTGCGCGATGCCGTCGATATCCCCCTGGCGGTCGGCGAGAACATCGGTAATTCGCTGGGGTTCCGGGCGCTGCTGGAAAACGACGCCGTGCGCTATTTCCAGCCCAGCGTGACCAAGGTCGGTGGCATCAGCGAATTCGTCGACGTCGTCGCCTTGGCGCGCGGGAACGGACGGCGTGTCGCGCCACACTCGCCGTACTTCGGTCCGGGTCTGCTGGCGACCTTACAGATCGGTGCTGTGTACCCGGAAATTGGCGGTGTCGAGATTTTCGGCGTCGAACTCGAACGTTCGCTGTTCAGCAACATCGGTGTTTGCGGCGCGGACGGCATGGTCCAAATTCCTACAAGCCCGGGACTTGGCGCTGACCCCGACCCCGCGGTTGTAGAGCGCTATCGCATCTGACCAAGAAGCAATTCCTTGAACATGGACGCCTTGGCGGGAGGGGTCGAAAATTGAGGTAACTTTTTAGCAAAGTACATATGACATTTGATGTTAGCTATCTCAGGGCGGGCAGTCAGCCCTGCCAAGTCGAGACGTATGTGAAGTGCGACACTCGCAACTGGTTGGGCCGCTCGGCTAAGAACAGCTGTTGCCCCGGTCCAGCGGGCACAGTGCCTTCATGTCACTGATGGTAGTGCGCACCACCTTGCCACGGCGCACGCCCTGCAAGCCCAGGCGCTTCATCAACGGCAGCCTCATAAAGGGAGCAACGATGCTGGCGACGGTACAAAGGCTCGGTGTCACACCTTCGTTCAGTCGGCCCTGTGTCAGCAACAACAACCCGTATTCGGAATCGTTATTCCTTACCCTCAAATTTCGCCCCAGCGATCCCAGCAAGCCTTTTGTAGATATGGAGGCAGCTCCCCAGTGGGTGCAGGGCATTGTGCGCTGTTACAACGAGAAGCACCGCCACAGCGCAATTCAATTCGTCACCTCGGCAAAGCGCCATGCCAGGCTCGATGGAAATCTATTGGCACAGCGTATTGGCGCCTATGAGGCGGCCAAGCAGGGCATGCCTGAGCGCTGGCGTAGCCGTGCTGTGCGCAACTGGGAGCCCATTGCACAGGTGTGGCTCAACCCGGATACGCCGCAGCAAACGGATGATGAATTCTGGCAGCAAGCTGCTTGAAAAAACGGACAGCTATCTTGACAAAAACCGCAGGGCCGGATCTATAAGATCTATGCGAAACAGGGAAAAGGGCAATGCTTTCGAGCAACTCGCCGCCTCACCATTTATGGCTTCAGCAAAATGGATTGGGTTCGGTCACGAGACTCTAGTTCCCAGTGAGCCTGTGCCGCATCGCGCAAAGGAAAAATCACGCTGGCAGGGGTCTGCAGAACGCCTTGCGAAAAAACCCTGAAAAGGCTGTCCGCCGCGTCGCGTAATTTCTGCGTGGTCCGCAGGTGCTGGAACACGCTTGGACGCGAAAGGGAGTTCGACTTGGGAAACAACCGCGACACCTCGAATGGCGGTACCGGTCCTGAGGCCCACCCCTTTCAAGGTCTTCAGAGCAGACCGCGCTAAGCTGCTGATTACTATTGAAATCGGGAGCAAAAAATCTGGCAGGCTGTTGTTGAAAGATTCGAACGTCACGCGCCGGCAAGCGTGATGGC